>Ga0097691_1000026_pt1 | contig 137691 bp, 129 predicted proteins | sample NGESurdeep072012_8_FD_72858 | JGI IMG/M metagenome (GOLD analysis project Ga0097691, IMG submission 72858) | Arctic peat soil microbial communities from Barrow, Alaska - NGEE Surface sample 210-1 deep-072012 | ecosystem: Environmental > Terrestrial > Soil > Wetlands > Peat ... | reverse complement strand
CAGATCTTCCACGTCGGCGCCGAGCGGATGCTGGGCTACACCGCCGCCGAAGTGATGAACAAGATCACGCCGGCCGACATTTCCGATCCGCAGGAAGTGATCGCGCGCGCCAGAGCGCTGAGCGCGGAACTCGGCACTCCGATTACGCCAGGCTTTGAGGCATTGGTGTTCAAGGCCTCGCGCGGGATCGAAGACATTTATGAGTTGACATACTTTCGCAAGGATGGCAGTCGGTTCCCGGCGGTGGTGTCCGTGACGGCGCTCCGCGACGCGCAGGACGCCATCATCGGCTATCTGCTGATCGGCACCGACAACACCGCGCGCAAGCAGGTCGAAGAAGAGCGGCAGAAGCTCGACCAGCGGTTGCGCGACCAGCACTTCTACACGCGCTCGCTCATCGAATCCAACATCGACGCGATGATGACAACCGATCCACGCGGCATCATCACCGACGTCAACAAGCAGACCGAGGCGCTGACCGGGTGCACACGTGACGAATTGATCGGCGCACCGTTCAAGAACTACTTCACCGATTCGAGCCGGGCCGAAGCGAGCATCAACCGCGTGTTGAGCGAAGGCAAGGTCACCAACTACGAGCTCACCGCGCGGGCCAGGGATGGTAAGCTCACGGTGGTGTCGTACAACGCGACCACCTTCCACGACCGCGACCGGCGGCTTCAGGGTGTGTTCGCCGCGGCGCGCGACATGACGGAGCTGAAACGCTTCGAGCAAACGCTGCAGCAGAAAAACGTCGAGTTAGAAGACGCGAGCCGCATGAAATCCGAATTCCTCGCCAACATGTCACACGAGCTGAGGACGCCGCTGAATGCCATCCTCGGCTTCTCCGAGTTGCTCAGGGACGGCATGCTCGGCGATATGACCGATCAACAGCGAGGGTTCATCGGCAACATCTTCAACAGCGGCGAGCATCTGCTCTCCCTGATCAACGACATCCTCGACCTGTCCAAGGTGGAAGCCGGCAAGATGTTGCTCGACCTGGAGCCGGTGCAGGTGTCTTCGTTGTTCGTGAACAGCCTGTCCATCATCAAGGGGAAAGCCGCGACCCGCGACATCCGCTTGGATATCGATGTCGCCGAGGATCTGGGTTCGATTCGGGCGGACGCGCGCAAGGTCAAGCAGATCGTGTACAACCTGCTATCCAATGCGGTCAAGTTCACCATCGATGGAGGCCAAGTGACCCTGCGCGCCGGCCGCGTCCCGCGCGCCGAAGCCGGCCAGCTGTCCGGCTCCTGGACCGGTCGAACCTTTCCGATGGCCGACAGCGAGTTTGCGGAGTTTCTCGAGATTAGCGTCACCGACAGTGGTATCGGCATCTCGCCGGAGGAGTTGGAGCAGCTGTTCAAACCGTTCAGTCAGATCGACAGCAGCTTGGCGCGAAAGTTCGAGGGCACGGGACTCGGTTTGGCCATGGTGAAACTCCTCGCCGAATTGCACGGTGGCACGGTGGCGGCGGAGAGTGCCGTGGGCGAGGGCTCATGCTTCACGGTCTGGCTGCCGCTCCGGGCGCCGGAGGAAGGGGCGCTCACGTCGGCCAAAGCGCCGGCCGCCCCCTCGTATCGAGGCGCTGGCGGGGGCGTGCACCGCGCTGGTGGTGGAAGACGACTACAAAGCCGCGGAAATGATCCGCGTGCAACTCGAAGCGGAGGGCTTCAAAGTTCTGCACGCCGCCTCCGTCTAGGCCGCGCTGGCTCTCGCGGTGCAGCAGCCGCTGTCGCTGATCACCTTGGACATCATGCTGCCCAACATGGACGCTGGGAATTCCTCAGTCGCCTCAAGCTGGTGCCGGCGCTCAAGCGCATCCCGATCGTGATCATTTCGATCGTCGCGGCTTTCACCAAGGGCTTCGCGCTCGGCGCCGCGGCGATCATGCAAAGGCCCATATTCCGGAAGGAGTTGCGTGAGTCGCTCGTTGAGCTTGGTCTGTTTCCGCTCTCGCAGGGCCAGACGCTCAAAGTCCTCGTGGTTGATGACGATCCCAAGGCGGTGGAGCTGATCGCCGTCCGCATCATGGGCTTGGCCAGTACCGTGCTGCGCGCGTACGGCGGCCGCGAGGCGATCGATATCGTGCGGCAGGAGCTGCCGGACTTGATCGTGCTCGATCTGATGATGCCGGAAGTGAACGGCTTCGACGTGGTGGAGGCGCTCAACGAACAGCCCAACACGGCTCGCATTCCGATCCTGGTGGTCACCGCCAAGCGGATCACCGCCGAGGATCGCGCCAAGCTGAGTGGCTATGTGACGACGATCATGGAAAAGGCCGAGTTCGACCGTGACCGCTTTACGGCCGAAGTCCGGCGGGCGATGTCGGGGCGCCAAGTGGTCGCCTGACATGGCAAAAGTCCTGATCGTCGAGGACAACCCCGCCAATATGAAGTTGGCGACATTCCTGCTGCAGTCGGCGGGCCATACCGTGTTCAGCGCTACGGATGCGGAGGCCGGGCTGACGATGGCGCGCGGCGAGCAACCCGACCTGATCCTGATGGATATCCAGCTTCCCGGCATGGACGGCCTCGAAGCCACTGCGCTGCTCAAGCGGGACGACGCCACGCGTGACATTCCGGTGATCGCCCTCACCGCCTTGGCGATGAAGGGCGACGAGGAGCGCATTCGAGCAGCAGGGTGTGATGGCTACATCGCCAAGCCGCTGGCATACCGGGACTTCTTGGCGATCATCTCGGCTCAACTGGTGGCCGCCCCGCCGCTGTGAGGCGAGCCAGAGGCCCGAGGGTTACTCGCGGACGTTAAGGGTTGGGCGACGGCGTGGGCATACGTAATCTGTCGTAGAGAGGAGCGGGTGAAGTTTCAGCGCAGCTGCATGAAAGTGGGTTCGAGCCCGAAAGTAGCCACCCGCCGCATCCCCTAACCCTCGCGAACAGCTTATCCCGCCTCTACTTAAGCCTCCTAGGGTCGGGTTTTTTTGGTCCAGCGGCCAGCTTGCCGGCGTCGAGAGCGTCTGACCGACGCGCCAATGAGGCAGACAGTGCGAAAAAAAGCGTGACGGCACTCGCCTGATTGCAGTCCTTTAAGCAATGGCCCAGATCCTCGATTCCGCAAAAAGAGCCCAGTGGATAAAGCATACGGCAAAGGTTGTCGCCGTTGCCGCATCTTCCGGGGCCGCACTCGTTTCGATCGTCACCGCGCTGGTCTCCTACGGCGTCATCGGTCAGGCCGAATCACATCAGTCGATCGGGAACATTGGCGCGGCGTGGGTCGGGCTTCGGCCGGCCATCGATACGGCTACCGCGTTCGACGACACGGTTCACTTCGCGGCGACCGTCACCGACCGGAATGGAAGCATTCTGGTGGGTGCGCGCCCCACCTGGACCACCGGTGACCCGAGTGTCGCGACCATTTTGCAGGATGGCTCGGTGATCGCGCGTGGGCCGGGCCGCACGATGGTGAGCGTGGTAGTCGGCAAGCTGGTAGCGCATTCCACCGTCGTGGTGCGCCAGCGTGTTGCGAACGTCGATGTTGGGCGAGCCTCCGGCGACAGCCTGATCGTTCTGGCTGAGGGCGCTGAGCTGCAGCTTCGCGCCCGCGCCATGGATGCGCGCGGTTATCCGATCGCTGGACTAGAACCGACCTGGCACATCGACGATAGCAGCGTTGCCGGTCTCGACAGCAGCGGTTTGCTGACCGCCCGCTCGGCCGGACGCACTATGATCGGTGCCAAAATCGAGGGCGTCGCGGATCGAACCAGCGTTTCCGTGGTCACTCCGGCGTCGGCGATAGCACTCGTCGCGGGGATCAATCAGCGAGCGCTCGCTGGGAAGACGCTTCCGCAGGCGTTGGTGGTTCGGGCAACGAATCGCCACAATGCACCCGCGGCGAGCAAGAGGGTCACCTTCCGTCTCGCTGAGGGGCAGGGGTCAGTAGCTCCGGCCAGTGCGGTCACCGACGCAGATGGACGTGCCCGCGCCACGTGGACGCTGGGCGCCGATCCGGGACGGCAGACGCTGTTCGCGACGGTCGAGAACGTGGATAGCGCCCTCGCCATTCTTGCCGAAGCCGATCCGGTCGCGAGCAACACCAGAGTGACGCGCCTGGTGGAGCGTTTGAGTGGCCAGGCTGGCGAGGAGCTTTCCGATTCGGTGGCGGTCCGCATTACAGACACCACGGGCCGAGCTCTTCCCGATGTACCCGTTCGCTGGACGCCGATCGACGGAGGATCAGTCGAAGTCGCTTCCGCCCGTACGGACTCGCTCGGGGTGGCGAGCGCGCGTTGGACGCTCGCCAGGAAGACGGGAACGCAGCGGCTCAGAGCCCAGGTGGGAGTGGGCCCGGGACTGGGGATTCCTCCGGTCATGCTCAATGCCATTGCGCTGGCTGGCGCCCCCGCCTCAATAGTGGCGTCGGCGGGCGACAACCAACGGGCCCCAGCCGGGGCAGAGCTTCGAAAAGGCCTCGTGTTTCGGGTGCTCGACGCAAATGGGAGCGGCGTGGCCGAGGCGGCTCTGACGCTGTCTCCGTCAGGCGGAATTCTGTCCGACACCGCCCTCACAACCGATTCACTGGGCGTCGCGAGAACGCGGTGGACCATGGGTCACTCAGCCGGGGACTATTCGCTGGCCGTGCACGTCGAGGGAGTGAAGCAGCTACTCAAGGTTGTAGCTCACGCCACACCCGCGACCGCGGCGAATCTGGCGTTTGACGACGTCCCGGGCGACAAGCGGTCGCGCGAGTCGGTCAAGGACAAGCGGCTCTATGCGCTGGTGACCGATGTCTACGGCAACCCGGTGCCTGACGCAAAGGTCAACTTCTCGGTCAAGTCTGGAACCGTCACCCCCGCCCGCGGCATCAGCGACGCCAAAGGCAGGGCGGCCCTCACTTGGAAGCTTGGCTCGAAGGCCGGCGAGCAGACTCTCAAAGGGGTTGTCAGGGGCACTGACGTGGCCGGAGAATACCTGACTCAGGTTGGTCCACGGGAGCCGCTTGCGAAGCCGGCCTCTCTCAGATCGGCGAGCAAGTAAGCATATGTTTCCCCAGGCTGGTTCGGGCGTTGGAGGGGGCTTCCGGAATCGTTCTCCTAGCTGCCGCCGATCGACGAGAAATTCATTTAAGTCCGGCAAGGTAATAGGCAACTACACATAGGCTTAGAGGGTCCGTTTAAAGTAACATCTAACCTTGCGTTTGTACCAATAGTTACACTTTCCCTGTCCAGATAGTCATTTTCTTGTTCGCGCCCAGCTCAGCATTAGGGCGCCTCCGATAACCGGCAAAACCGCCTAAAGGCGGCGACGCAAAGCCCCGAGACTAAAGCTACGCGCAAGCGGCGCCACGTCAGTCGAGCTACCGAAGAGGAGCCACTTGATGACCTGCAATCGCTTCAGATTCAGCCTGGCCGTAACGACCTTCGTCACACTCACGGCGATCATACCGCCGGCCCCCGCGCGCGCGCTGCAGCTCTACTCGCTTGGCGCTCGGACGGGCTCGAATGCTGTCGCGGATCACGTTGACTCGCTACCCACGGTCGCGTCCTCGGGCGGAGCCGCAGCCTCGGATAGCAGCGTCTCGACTCCAGCCACCAAACTCCTCTTTTCGCCATCGGGCGAGAAGGGCAGCGGCCTGAGCGGAAAGGTCTTCGCCCGCTTCGTCATGCCCGAGGACTGGATAGCGCTCGCGTCGCTTCCCGGCGCTTCGGTAGCCAGCGCGTCGGTCCAGTCGACCTCCGGCCCCAATGCGGAAACCGTCTTCACTATGCGGTCGTTCGGGCAAAAGGTCCGACAGTGGCTGAACGGCTACCGGCTCGGATACTGGCCAGAGGAGAAGGGCCGCGTCAGATCGGAAGCCTATAAGAATCCCGACGGCTTCATCGAAGTGACACCCGACAATGAAGACACGCGGGTGTCCGAGCATTTTCGCCTGAGGGACTTCGTCTCCCACGACCAGAAAGATATCTGGCCGAAGTATGTCGTTCTCCGCGAGCCGCTCCTCGACAAGCTCGAGCTGGTGATCGAGGATCTCAACGATCATGGCGTAAACGCCGAGGGTTTGCGGATTCGCTCGGGATTCCGGACGCCGGCCCACAACTTCGCCGTCCGCGGCGAGGGAAGCGCCCGCGATAGCCGGCACCAGTTCGGAGACGCCGCCGATGTCTACATCGACCAGGAAGGCAACGGCAAGATGTCGGACCTCAATGGCGACGGAAAGGTCAGCTTCGCCGACGTGAAAATGATCCTGGATGCGGTCGAGCGAGTCGAGGCACGCTATCCCGAGCTCGTCGGAGGCACCGGCCTCTACGCCTACTCGGGCCGCAGTGGTCCCTTCGCCCACATCGACGTGCGCGGCACCCGCGCCCGTTGGGTTCGCGGCGTGTACAAGGGCCGCTCGCGCCGGGTCGTGAGAAGCCACAAGACCACGACCAAGGTCTCGAAGGTGCTAGCGGTCAGCAACACGCACTAGCGTCCGATCCAGCAGGTCCCCTTGATCTGGAAGATGTTCGTCGGCCTGTCCCGGAAGAGCGCGGACCGGTCGCGGCTGAAGCTGAAATCGCCGAACTGGTCGAAGCCCTCCGTTCCTGCGTCCAAACAAAATAGACCGTTGACCCCGGCCGGTATTCCCACCGGAGCACTCCACCCTTAGACCGCGCAACGGGGCAGAGGGTTGGAATCGGCATTCAGTCCGGGAGACATAGAATCGCCGCGTAGCTATCTTCCCGCCCTACGGCACCGCACGTCCGGGTGACAGGTTTCGCAATTACTTGGAAGACGGAGGGAATTTGAGGTTTGGCATTATCTGTTTGGCGCTCATCGCGGGCTCGGGCTCGCTTTCGGCGCAAACCGCGTATGCGCCGGTCTTGGTCGCGCCGGAAGCTGGCGAGACCCATCTTCGCAACATTCGCCAGCTGACGAACGGCGGGGAGAACGCCGAAGCCTATTTCAGCCACGACGGCAAGCGGCTGATCTTTCAGAGCACGCGCGACGGAAGAACGTGCGATCAGCAATACGTGATGAACGCCGATGGCTCGCACGTCGTGCGGGCGTCTAATGGCGTGGGAAAGACGACCTGCGGCTACTTCATGAACGGCGACCGCCGCATCCTGTTCGCATCGAGCGCGGCACTCGAAAAGGATTGTCCGCCGCGGCCGGATCCATCCAAGGGCTACGTCTGGCGGCTCGATCCGTTCGATATCTACACGGCGCGGGCCGACGGCTCTCGCCTGCGCCGTCTGACCAGATTCGGCGTCTACACCGCTGAGGGAGTGCTCTCGCCCGACGGGAGAAAGCTGGTGTTCACATCACTACAAGGTGGCGACCTCGACATTTACGTGATGAACGTCGACGGATCCGGCCTCAAGCAGCTGACGCATCAACTGGGGTACGACGGAGGGCCGTGGTGGTCTCCGGATGGAAAGCGGATAGTGTATCGCGCCTATCATCCCCAGAGCGCCACCGAGATTGCGACCTACAAGGAACTTCTCGCGGAGCGGCTGGTCCGGCCGAACAAAATGGATATTTGGATCATGAACGCGGACGGGAGCGACCAGCGGCAGATTACCCACCTCGCTGCCGCGAGCTTCGGTCCGTCGTGGACCGCGGACGGGAGGAAGATCATCTTCTCGTCGAATCACCACACCGATCCGAAGCTCGGAAACTTCGATCTCTTTCTCATCAATCCGGACGGCTCCGAACTGGAGCAGGTGACCACCGCGCCGACCTTCGATGGGTTCCCGATGTTCAGCCCCGATGGCAGGAAGCTGGTCTGGGCATCGAATCGGCACGACGCCAATCCGCACGAGACCAACGTTTTCATCGCGGACTGGGTGAACTAGTCCAGTCCGATGCCGATCTAGGCGGGGTGGTGCTCGAGGTGCGCCACGGCTGTTGACTATCTCAAAAACAACCGTGGCGCGGGAATTGAATATTTCGCCCGCAGACCCTTCTGGCTATCGTGGGGTATCGTTCACGGCGCGTCACCCGAGCTTTATGGCTCACTTCAGATATTCACGATGAAACGCATCGCTCTTTTGCTGGTCCTGCTGATTGGACTCGCCGTGACTTCCGCGGAGCGCTCGCAGCAGCCGACGACGAAGGCACCGCCAGCCAGGTCGGCGACTCGTGCCATTGATTCGGTTTCGTTCAAGCCGTCGCCCGAGCTGCAGAAATCGCTCGATGAACTTGCCGCCGCGGTACAGGCTCTTGCGTTCAGGATCGCGTCCGACCCCCAGATCAAGGCGGCCGTCCTGCAGGTTGCTACCGGGGTCGTGACGACGGCACAGCAGGTGGTCGCGGAGCAATCGGTCGTCATCGAAGGCGCGCTCAAGACCGCGGCGGAGCGCATCTCGGCCTCCCAATCGATTCCGCGCCAGCCCTCGAAGAAGCAATAACCTAGCTCGCCACCTCGCGCAGTCGCGGCTCGCTGGTCGCCGCGGCTAAATTTGCGCGGTGCAGGAAGCCAGCGAACCTAGAGCAATAGCGCTTCACGCCGTGGCCGGGGCCATTCTCGGCACCCTCTGCGCTGTGGCCGCGCACGTTCTCGGCGTCCAGCAGCTCCTTCGGCGGCCGGATCTCGTCCTCTACATTCCCGCGGCACTCATGGGAGCGATACTTGGCGTTACGCGCCTTCGCCCCCTGCTCTGGATAGCCGCCGGTATCATCGCGCTCGTCTGCATCGTGGTGGCCTACACTCCGCTTGTGTCGACGGCGGCCAGCCAGTTCATCAGACGCGACCCCATTCCCGCCCGCGTCGATGTGATCGCTGTCCTGTCCATGGGGATCACGCCCGACGGCATGATGCGCGGCGAGACCCTCGATCGGCTGCTGAGTGGACTCATGCTCGCGAGGCGGGGGCTCGCACCGGTGATGATGGTCTCGATGGAACGCGCATTCAATGGAGCCGTATCGGACTCGGCAGATCTCCAGAACGTGATTGCGCTCGTGGGTGCGGCGACGCCGGTGATTTTTGTTGATTCGGTTACTACGACACGCACCGAAGCGCTGAGGATGAGAGCAATCGCGCGCGGCAACGGCTGGAAAACGCTGGCGGTGGTCACGTCGCCGCTGCACACGCGAAGAGCCTGTGCTACCTTCGAGGCTGTCGGTTTCAAAGTCGTGTGTGTCCCGGCGGCTGTTCGCGGATCCGGTTTGTATTCCGGGAGCAACGCAGAGGACCGGCTACGCGCATTTCGATCGTGGCTCTATGAGACGTTCGCCACGGGCTCATATCGAAGACGTGGCTGGATACCGTGATCCATTTCAACGCGACAATGCCGAGGAATAATTCGCAATGACTTCCGTCGTGCCGAATTCCAGCGCGTCTTCCAGCGCGATTGCTCATGCAGCCGGCGACGTTCGCGGAATCTGGAAGGTGATCGCTGCATCGTCCGTCGGCACGATGATCGAGTGGTACGACTTCTACATCTTCGGCAGCTGGTCGCGCTCGTCACCGTCGTCGTCGGCTCGCTCTTTCTCAGGGATCAGCACAACGAAAGCATCTGGGCCGAGGTACAACCGGCGGGGAATCCGACGGTGAGTGCGGCGATGGGCGTCTGATGGCGGTATCCTCGAGATGCTGACACTCGTGGCGGCAGGAATCATGGCGATTGCGCAGATTCGGGATTCTGTGCTCGAGCGGATTCAGGCGCGAATCGCCGAGGAGCCCGGCGCTCAGGTCGGGCTTGCCTACATTGACCTCGCGTCCGGAGACACGCTCTTCCTGAACGCGGACACGAGCTTTCACGCCGCCAGCACGATGAAAGTGCCGGTAATGATCGAGCTTTTTCGACGCGCGAACACGGGCTCGTTCAGAATGAATCAGGGATTGTTGCTGGTGAACCAGTTCGCTTCGATCGTGGACGGCTCTCTGTACGCGCTCGATTCCAGTTCAGACAGCGATACGACGCTTTATCACCGCGTCGGTGAGCGGGTACGCGTCGATACGCTGCTGCGATTGATGATTGCGCGGTCGAGCAACCTCGCGACGAACACGCTCATCACGCTCGTTGGCGCCGATGCGGTGACGAAAACAATGCGCTCCCTCGGAGCACAGCGCATTCAGGTGCTCCGTGGCGTCGAGGACGGAAAGGCGTTCGAGAAGGGTCTCAACAACACCACGACGGCGCGGGACTTGGGGCTCATTCTCCGGGCGATCGAGGAAGGCAAGGCCGCGTCTCCAGTTGCGACGCGCGAGATGCTCGGGATTCTCCTGGCGCAGGAGTTCAACGAGAAAATCCCGGCCGGATTGCCGCCTGGAACGCGGGTCGCGCACAAGACGGGCGAGATCACCGCCGTCTCTCACGACGCGGCGATCGTCTATCCGCCTGGAAGAAAACCGTACGTGCTGGTGGTGCTGACGCGCGGGATCGCGGATGGCGGCAAGTCGAGCAAATTGATCGCTGACATTTCCGCGATTGTGTACGCTCACAGCAGTGCAGCAGCCGGCGCTGCGTCTAAGAGAGTGGCCAACTGATGAAAGTTGCGTTTATAGGATTGGGCGACATCGGTGAGCCGATGGCATCGCATCTGGCGCGCGATCCATTCGACCTCGTCGTGTGGAACAGGACCGCCTCCAAGGCAGAGGAGTTCGCTCGCACGCACAAGGCTCGCGTGGCTGGAACGCCGGCAGAAGCGGTGCGCGACGCGGACGTCGTGATAACGTGTCTGCCCTCGTCGATCGAGGTGGAGGCCGTGCTCCACGGCGAGAACGGAATGCTCGATGCCCTGCGGAAAGGAGCCGTGCTTGTGGACTGCACGTCTGGTGATCCGCCTACCTCCCGGTCAATTGCGGCCGAGCTCGGCGGACGCGGCGTGGATTTCATCGATGCTCCGGTGAGCGGAGGAACAACGGCCGCGAAATCCGGGACCCTGACCGTCATGTGGGGCGGCGAGATCACTGTGTTCGAGCGCGTGCGGCCGGTAATTGAAGCTTTTGGAAAGAAGATCGTCCACGCGGGAGCGGTGGGAGCGGGCGACGCCATCAAGGCGGTGAACAACGCGCTACTCGCCGTTCACATTCTCTCCGCGGGCGAAGGTCTGGCCGTGCTCGTGAAAGCGGGCATCGATCCGAAGGTGGCGCTCGATGTGATCAACGCGTCGAGCGGGCGGTCAAACACCTCGGAGAACCTGATCCCGCAACGCGTGATCACCCGTGCGTTTCCCCGAACGTTCCGGCTCGCGTTGCTGGAAAAGGACATCGGCATTGCCGCCGTGATGGCAGACGATCTGAAGGTCCGGACTCCGCTGATTTCGCTCACGGCCGAGCGGTTTCACGAAGCGCGCGAAAAACTCGGCGAGGAGGCCGACCATGTCGAGGCGGTGAAGATGGTCGAGCGGGAGAACGGGGTGGAGATCAAGTAAGTCGTGCCACTAGGTCCGTTTGCCCAGCGCCGAGCGGTCGGCTTCGGCGATTCGCTCGGCAGCGAGACGAGGGTCGATCTCCGGGGCGACCTCTTCGTCCGACAGGTCGGAGGTCCACCGCGCTCGCTCAACGACCCGCTCCCCGCCGGGAACCAGCATTCCAAACTCGATCTCCGCACGTCGGCAGAAGCGCTCCTGCCTCGCGCGATCGTTCATTTCCAGTGGGAACCCGAGCGCGTGCAGGCGGGCATGCATCGCTTCGTGAAGGATCGTGGCGGCGACTTCAGCGTCAGAGAAGCCAGGATTTACAGTGAACGTCAACTCCGTCAGACACGCGCGCTGCGCGTGGAAGTATGCTCCCCGGCAAGCGAAGCGCTGCACCACGACATACGCGAAATCTCTCTTGAGATGCCGGAAGTGGTGCGGTACGTACCGCTCGATGAGGGACAGGCTGCGCTCGAGACGCGCGATCACGGCGTTGGTGTCAATGTCGGGCCGCGTGTTGTAGACGACCACGGGAATCCCGAGCACCTCGTGCGTGGTGGCGCTGGCCGGTTGGCGCTTTCCGGCGAACAGCCTGAGTAGCTCATCCAGCATCGGATAAAAATAGTGGCTCGCACTGAACTGCGAGGGCAACTGAACGAGAGGTGTCCTTCAATTCGCGGGTACGGCAAGCCATATTGTGCACCAATGGCTACGAAAACCACGACGGTCCTCGACGCCCGGGCCGTCGAGCGCACCTTGAAGCGCATGTCCGTGGAGATCGTCGAGCTCAACTCCGGCACGGACGATCTCATCATCGTTGGAATACAGCGTCGCGGCGTTCAGCTCGCCGACCGGCTCGTCAAGATGATCGAGGGTGGGGAAGGCGTGACGGTGCCGCAGGGCTCGCTCGACATCACGCTCTACCGAGACGACCTCCAGACCGTCGGTCCGCGACCCGTCGTCGGCCCGACATACCTGCCCTGGGACCTCGAGGGCAAACACATCGTGATCGTCGACGACGTGTTGTACACGGGGCGCACGGTGCGCGCGGCGCTCGACGAGCTCGCTGACTTCGGAAGGCCGGCTTCCATCTCGCTTGCGGTCCTGATCGATCGCGGTGGACGCGAGCTTCCGATTCATGCCGACGTCGTCGGCAAGAAGGTAGAAGTTGGTCTCGATGAAAGAGTCGACGTTATGGTTGCCGAGCTCGACGCGCGCACCGAGGTCGTCATTGTGCCCAAGTCGGCGGCGTGACGGGGACGCTCGGCAAGGATCTTCTCGGCCTCGAGTCGCTGACGGGCGACCAGATTCGACTCATTCTCGATACCGCCGAGCCCTTCAAGGAGATCAGCGAGCGCGCGATCAAGAAGGTACCCGCCCTCCGTGGATCGACGATAGTCAATCTCTTCTTCGAGAACTCGACGCGAACGCGGATCTCGTTCGAGTTCGCGGAGAAGAGACTCTCGGCCGACACCGTAAACGTTTCGGCGGCGGGATCGAGCGTGTCCAAAGGGGAGACGCTGGTAGATACCGCGCGTAATCTCGAGGCGATGCGCATCGACATGGTCGTGATCCGGCACTCGGCCTCGGGCGCGGCGCAGTTTCTGGCGGAACGGATTCAATCCAACGTCATCAACGCCGGCGACGGCATGCACGAGCATCCTACGCAGGGGCTGCTCGACATTCTCACGTTGCGAGACCGGTTGGGCGATCTGAAGGGACGGCGAATCTGCATCTGCGGCGACATTCTGCACTCGCGCGTGGCGAGGTCGAACATCTGGGGCTTGAACAAGCTCGGCGCGGAAGTGGCGGTTTGCGGACCACGCTCGCTGCTCCCGAACGCGATCAATGAGTTCGGAGTCCGGATCTTCGATCGGGTCGAGGAGGCCATCGAATGGGCGGAGGCGCTAAACGTCCTGCGTCTCCAGTTCGAGAGGATGACGGCCGGATACATACCGTCGGCGCGCGAATACAACCGTGTGTTCGGCATTACGCGCGAGCGGCTCGATCGTGCGCCGCGTGACATTCTGATCCTTCACCCCGGTCCGATGAATCGCGGCGTCGAAATCGATTCCGATGTGGCCGACGGACCGCACAGCGTGATTCTCGACCAGGTGACGAACGGCGTAGCGGTTCGCATGGCGGTGCTCTACCTGCTCGCCGGCGGGAAGCCGGAGCTGGCCGAAGCGGCCAAGGGTGGCAGCGGCCGGGGCCGCGAGGACAGGGAATGAAGCCGGTCCTCCTCAAGGGCGGAACTCTTGTCGATCCATCGCAGCGTCTCAACGAGGTCGGTGACGTTCTCATAGTTGACGGTGCGATTGCCGGCGTGGGACGCTCGATAGAGGGCCCGAAAGAAGCCGATGTAATCGACTGTGCCGGACTCATCGTCTCGCCGGGCTTCATCGATGTTCACTGTCATTTGCGGGAGCCGGGGCGCGAAGATGTCGAGACGATCGCGTCCGGAGCGCGGGCCGCCGCGGCCGGAGGATTCACCGCGGTTTGCGCGATGCCGAACACCGATCCGGTCACCGACAACCAGGCGGCGGTGGGCTTCATCGTCCGCCAGGCGCAGCGAGCCGAGTCGGCGCGCGTATATCCGATCGGCGCGATCTCTGTCGGTCAGGAAGGGAAGGCGCTGGCCGAATTCGGGGAGATGGTGGGCGCCGGCGCGGTCGCGGTCAGCGATGACGGCAAGCCGGTCGCGAGCGCGCAACTGATGCGAACGGCGCTCGAGTACGCGCGCACTTTCAAGATTCCCGTGATCGACCATTGCGAGGAGCCCACGCTCTCGGCGGGCGGATCGATGAACGAAGGGATCGTCAGCGCGCAGCTCGGCCTCAAGGGGATTCCGGCGGAAGCGGAGGAGATCATGGTCATCCGCGACATCCTCCTCGCACGGTTGACGGGCGGGCACGTTCACCTCGCGCACATGAGCACGAAGGGATCCGTCGAGCTGATTCGCTGGGGGAAGGAGCGCGGGATAAGAGTCACTGCGGAAGTCTGCCCCCACCATCTCTCGCTGACGGAGGAGAGCGTTCGGGGGTACTACACGAACGCGAAGATGAATCCACCGCTTCGCACCGCGAAGGATGTCGAAGCGCTGCGCGATGGCGTGAAGGACGGAACGATCGATCTCATCGCTACGGATCACGCGCCCCACCATTACGACGAAAAGGAGAGAGAGTTCGCCGACGCGCCGAATGGAATCATCGGCCTGGAAACCGCGCTTGCGGTGATAGTGACAAATCTCGTAGAGACGGGCCATCTCACTTTCTCCGATCTCGTCGATCGGATGGCGTGTGCGCCCGCCCGCATCTTCGGCCTCCCCGGCGGATCGCTCAAGCGCGGAGCAGCGGCCGACGTCACCGTGTTCGATCCCAAGGCGCGCTGGAAGGTTGACCCTTCACGATTTGTCTCCAAGGGCCGGAACAGTCCATACGAGGGAATGACCTTGGTGGGGCGCGCCGCTTGTACTATTGTGGCGGGGTCGGTCGTCTATCGCTCGGGGATTCCCGTCCGCGGTCGGGAGAAGATGAATCGAACAAGGGGATGAAGTACGATGGCTGAGAAGGAGCCTGTCTCGCTGGACGCGCTCAATGGGCTCCTGAAGGAGCGCCAGAGATACGAGGAGTGGCTTGCTGCGCTGGAAGCGAAGCGCGCAAACACTTCCGCATCCGTGTATCAGCGCGTTCAGGCGGACTACCAGACGCGCCTGCGTGAAGTCTCGAGCAAGCTGGCGGAACGTGCCGGCGAGCTGCGCGAGAACATCGACGCGTTGACGCTGAGGCTCGAAGACGTCTCCCGCCAGGAATCGCAGCAGCGCGATGCCCGGCAGGAAGCCGAGCTGCGCGCCGCGGTCGGAGAGTACACCGACAAGCAGTGGAAGGAGATCGGCGGCGCGTGGGATAAGGAGCTGGCGCGTCTGGTGAAGGAGAAGGCCGCCCTCGACGCGCAGCTGAACGAGCTGAATCGGATATTCGCCCTGAGCGTGAAGGAAAAGCAGGCGGAAGCGATCGCAGCCGGCAGAGGAGCGTCCACGGACGGCTCGCGCCCGCCCATATCTCCTGTCGTGTCGCGCCCGGCGATTCCCGAGCCGCCGACGCTGAATGCGCCGGCTCGCTCCGAGCAGCCCGTTGCGGCACGCGTGCAGCAGCCGCCTCAACACACTCAGAGCGGCCGTTCGCCGTTCGACGCATTTCCGGTCCTTCGGCCGGGAGGCGGATCCGGCGCACCACCGTCAACGGCGGTCGCGACTCCGCCTTCGGTTCCAAAGACCGGCGGCACACAGGACCCGAGATCCGAGCAGCACAAGACGCTCAAGTGTCCCGAGTGCGGGGCCGCGAACTATCCGACCGAGTGGTACTGCGAGCGGTGCGGCGGCGAGCTGGCCACCATGTAAGAGCTGGCCACCACGCAAATAAAAAAAGGGCGCCTCGAGGCGCCCTTTTGATTTTCGTGCGGTTTTACTTTCCGGCCTTCGCCAGCCTGCTCTTGTGGCGAGCCGCCGCATTCCGGTGGATCAGCCCTTTCCGTGAAGCGCGGTCGAGCAGCTTTACGGCGGCCAATTTCTCCTCAGCGGTTCCGACGGACGCCCGCTTGAGGGCGGTGCGGAGCGCGGATTTCTGGGCGCGGTTGCGGACGGCAGCGGCGCGTGACTTCCGCATGTTCTTTTTCGCTGAAGCAAGATTTGGCACTAACTGATCTCCGGTGACTTTTAGGGCTGTGGTGTAGCCGTGAAACTTGTCTCGCACAGGCGCTTACGTCAAGCCGCGGAGACGCGAAATGTGGTTCCCGCGCGCGCGAAATAAGTCACTCCCGGCATTGTACGGACGGCCAACGCCATCGGCGTTTTTCTTTTGAGCGCTGGTGCCAAGCGATGGAGAGAAATGGTAACTTCTACGCGCCGCCCAAACGACAACTCCGACACCTTGGATCAATTTCAGTATTTCATCCTCCTTGCGCCTATACTCCTGTTCTCGATGGTGGCGCACGAGTATGCACATGGGTACGCGGCGTACAAACAGGGAGACTCAACCGCCTACGCGCTAGGCAGACTTACCTGGAATCCGTTGCCGCACATCGATCCGTTTATGACTATCGTCCTGCCGCTATTGACGTTTGTCGGCAGTCACGGAACGATGGCGTTCGGAGGTGCCAAGCCAGTTCCAGTCATCCCGCGGAATTATCATAACTACAAGCGCGGCGACATCATCGTGTCCCTGGCGGGAGTTGCGACCAACCTTCTGATTGCGCTCGCCTGCCTGCCACTGATCATCGTTGTGGGGATAATCGGGAGTGCAGTCCCCGCCTTGGCACCCACGGGCGCGATCATTCAAACGATGCTACGCTTTGGCATCGTGATCAATCTCTCTCTGATGGCTTTCAATCTCATGCCCATACCGCCGCTAGATGGGTCTCACGTTTTCAAATACCTTCTTCCTCCTGCGTGGGCTCTGAATTATCAGCGCATCGGCAGACAAGGATTGCTGATACTCATCGTGCTCCTCACTTTTGGCCGACCGCTCCTCAACCTTTGGTTCGCCCCGGTGTTCTTCCTGGATACTGTGGCAACTCGAGCAGTATTTCCCTACATCATTCCCAGTCCGTGGACGATGTGACCACGATGCTGCCGGGTTCCCTCGCGGTCGTTGAGTCGGCGGCGTCCGAGGTCTTCGTCGTCGAGCTGGCGGAATATTCGGGACCGCTCGATCTCCTGCTCACGCTCATTCGCGATGAGCAGATCGACATCTACGACATCCCCATCGCGCGGATCGCCGAGCAGTTCCTGGCGCGGATTTCGTCGCTCAAGCTGGACGAGGCCGCCGACTATCTCGAGATGGCGGCCCGACTCGTCCGCATCAAGGCGCAGACGCTGCTGCCTCGCCGCGAGGGAGAAGATGTGTGGGACGATCCGCGCGCGGAGCTGGTGCGCCGGCTCCTCGAGTACCAGCAGGTGCGCGAAGTCGTTGACGTTCTCGAGCGACGAAGCGAGGATCGCCGCGGGCGGTTCGCGCGGGCGTACACTCAGCAAGCAGTGCAGATCCCAATGGCGGGCAAGCTGTCGCTCTCACTCCCCGAGCTTCTCTCGGCGGTCGACCGCGTTCTGCGGCTCGCCAGGAAGCCCCACATCCACGATGTCGTTCCGCGTGCGCTCGATGTAGATGGGGCGATAGGAATCGTGCGCGCGCTGCTCGCCATCCGTGCCCGCGCGCAGTGGAAAGACATTCTTCCGAAAAAGGCGGAGCCATGGGAAGTCCTCTCGCTGCTGCTGGCGCTTCTCGAGCTGGCGAAGCGTGGAGAGCTCCGACTGCTGCAGCCACACGCGTTCGCCGCGTTCGAGATAACACGTGACTCCTCTAGCGAAGCTGCTTGAAGCGGCGCTCTTCGCGAGCGCCACACCGGTCCCCGAGGCTGCGCTCCGCGCGATGGCGGCCCACGCCGACGATGCGGAGACGACGCTGGAATCCGCGCTCGACGAGCTGCGCGTCCACTATGACACCGATGGTCACGGGGTCGAGCTGATCGCAGTCGCTGGAGGATGGCAGATCCTGACCCGCCCGGAGTACACGGAAGCGATCGAGCGCGCCCAGCTCGCGGCGCGGCCGCAGCGGTTATCAACGGCGGCGCTCGAGACGCTCGCGATCATTGCCTACCGCCAGCCGATCGGACGCTCGGAGATCGAAGAGATCAGGGGTGTCGGCGCGGGAGCGATTCTCAAGTCGCTACACGAGCGCGGACTGATCGACGTCGTCGGGCGCGGTGAAGGCCTGGGGCGTCCGCTCCTCTACGGCACGACGCCATCGTTCCTCGAGCAGTTCGCGTTGAGGCACCTGGAAGAACTTCCACGCGCCGACGAGCTGGCGATTGCGTTGCGAGCCCCGCGGCAGGCGACGCCGCCGGGGGGAGTGCCCGCGCCCGCTACCAAGGACAACGGCGAGGCGCCCCGGCGGGCAGACTGATGCCCGGATCAATGCGAATTCAGCGCGCCCTGGCACGCGCGGGAATCGCTTCTCGTCGCCGGGCCGAAGAGCTGGTTGCCGCGGGACGCGTGCGCATCAATGGAGCCGTCGCGCAAACCGGGCAGAGCGTCGACCCCGAGCAGGACAAGATCACCGTCGATGGCAAGGCCGTTGCTTTACCAGCCGCACCGGCCTGGATCGTTCTCAACAAGCCGACCGGGGTGTTGACGACACGCTCCGATCCGGGGGGACGCCCGACGGTTTTCGATCTGGTGGACGACGTCCCCGGACTGACCTACGTCGGACGACTCGATTACATGACCGAAGGGGTGCTACTGCTCACCACTGATGGCGACGCGGCGCACAAATTGACACACCCGAGCGGCGAGATCGAGCGAACCTATGTCGCCACCGTGCGCGGCGACGGCGCGGATGCGGCACGAGCCGCGATGAAAGGTGTAGAGCTGGAGGACGGACTGGTGATGCCGACGGCGGTGTCGGCGCGGCGGATCGGTCGCGGAACGTGGGACGTGGAGCTCACGATCGCGGAAGGGAAGACGAGGGAAGTACGACGGTTGTGCGAAGCGCTGAACCTCGAGGTCGAACGGCTGGTGCGGACGAAGTTCGGTCCGGTGAAACTTGGCACGCTGGAATCGGGCAGGACGCGCCCGCTGACGGCGCGCGAGACGGAGATCATTGCCGCGCTCACCAAGCGCGGCGTCAAGAGCAAGGACACTACGGGAGGAGCAAGACGTGAACGGAACCACCGCAATAGCCGCTGAAGCATCGATGGTCCAGGAGGTCGTGCGTCAGGTAGGCCGCCGCATCGTCGGCCAGGATTACATGGTCGAGCGTCTCATGATAAGCCTTCTCACCGGTGGACACGTGTTGCTCGAAGGCGTCCCGGGACTCGCGAAGACCCTGACCGTCCGAACTCTGGCGGAGACGATCAACACTTCGTTCAGCCGGATCCAGTTCACCCCCGACCTGCTGCCAGCGGACGTCGTCGGCACGCAGATCTACGATCAGTCGAACGGGAAGTTTTCGGTCAAGAAGGGGCCGATCTTCGCCAACATTATTCTGGCGGACGAGATCAATCGCGCGCCGGCGAAGGTTCAGGCGGCGCTGCTCGAGGCGATGCAGGAGAAGCAGGTGACGATCGGCGGGACGACGCACGTACTAGAGGAGCCGTTCCTCGTGCTGGCGACGCAGAACCCGATCGAGCAGGAAGGCACCTATCCGCTGCCTGAAGCCCAGGTCGACCGCTTCATGATGAAGCTCCACGTCGGCTATCCAACGCGCGATGAGGAGAAGGAAGTGCTGCGAAGGATGGCGAGTGGGGAGCCGATCGCCGTCGATCGCGTCGCCACGCCGAAACAGATCCTCGACACCCGCCGGCACATTGCGGAGCTGTACATCGATGAGCGGGTGGTCGACTACATCGTCGAGATCGTCCACGCCACCCGCAATCCCGATCAGGCCGGACTCGCCGAGCTGAAGCCGCTGATCGAATACGGCGCGAGCCCGCGCGCTACGCTGGCGCTGGCTCAGGGCTCCCGCGCCCACGCCTTTCTTCGCGGGCGGGCGTTCGTGACGCCCGACGACGTGAAGGCTATCGCGCCCGACGTTCTGCGCCACCGCGTGCTCCGCACCTACGAAGCCGAAGCAGAAGAGGTCACGAGCGACGAGATCGTCGCGCGCATCCTTGAAGCGATACCCGTTCCGTGATCGGCATTTTCCGCTCTCGTTGGCGGCGCCAAGAGGCGCCCAAGCGAACTCCCGAGAAGCCCATGGGAGTGCCGCCCGAGATTCTGCGGCAGGTAAAACTGATCGAGCTGCGGACGCGCGGGCTGGTCAACTCCGTTTTCACCGGTGAGTACCGGTCGGTGTTCAAGGGCCAGGGGATGGAGTTTTCGGAAGTGCGCGAGTATCAGCCCGGCGACGAGGTCCGCTCGATCGACTGGAACGTTACCGCGCGAATGCGCCGCCCCTTCGTCAAGCGATACATCGAAGAGCGGGAGCTCACCGTGATGCTTGTCGTCGATCTCTCGGGTTCGGAGCGATTCGGGACAGTGAAGAGATTCAAGAGCGAGCTGGCGAGTGAGCTGGCGGCGGTGCTGGCGATGTCCGCGATTCGAAACAACGACCGCGTTGGCGTACTTCTTTTTACCGACCGCATCGAGCACGTCATTCCGCCGCGGAAAGGGAGACGTCACGTGCTGCGCATCATTCGCGATCTCCTCGCATTCGAGCCGGTCGGACGCGGAACCGACATGGTGACGGCAATCGACTACGTCGCGAAAATGCTGAATGAGCACGCGATCGTGTTCATCGTCTCGGATTTTCTCGGGGGCGACATCTCCCACCCGCTGAAGATCCTGGCACAGCGGCACGACGTGGTGGCCGTTACCGTCGAGGACCCGAGCGAGCGCGACCTGCCGGATATCGGCATCGCGCGACTGATGGATCCGGAGACTGGTGATACCGTCGAGGTCGACACCAGCAGCACGAGTGTCCGCTCGGCGTATTCGGAGCGCGTCGCGGCAGAGCGGGAAGAGCGGAAGCATCTGCTGCGGAGGCTCGCGATCGACGAGGTTGCAGTGCGAACGGAAGGCGGAGTCGTCGAGCCGCTGCTGCGCTTCTTCCGCGCCAGAGAGACACGGGCGCGCCGGCGGTGAGCTTCGTCAGCCTCGCGCTATTGCTGTGGCAGGCGATAGCTCCGCAAACAGCGCAGAATCCGCGGGCCGAGCTGCCGGTGCAGATGGGCTATCGGGTGAATCCGGACACCGTGCTCGTCGGCCAACCGTTCAACCTGTTCATCAAGGTGCTCGCGCCCAAGGGAGTGCGGTTCGAGTTCCCGCTGGGGCCGGACACCGCGACACAGAACGGCATTCGGCCGATCGAGCTTCGCGGCGAAAAGGTCGTCGCGATGCTCGGCGACACCGCGGTCGCACTCTATCATCTCGTGGCATGGGAAGTCGGGACCCGGCCGCTGAGGTTTGCGGACGTACGCGTCACATTCGAGGGCCAGGAGCGGCGTCCGTCGCTGAACGGCGCCTCGGTCTTCGTAAAATCCGTTCTGCCGGCCGACAGTTCGCTCCGGATTCCGAAACCAGCGCGCCCTCTGATCGTTCTGCCCGTCATCAACTGGCTGCTCTGGCTTGGGCTGCTCGCCGCGGCGATCGCGGCGGTCTTTCTCTGGTGGGCATGGTGGCGGTGGCGCAACCGGCCCAAGCCTCCGGTCGATCCCTACGCGCGCGTGCAGCAGGAGTTCGCTCGGATTGAAGCGCGTCATTTGCTCGAGGACGGCCAGTACACGGAATACTTTGCCGCGATGGTTGATGCCACGCGCGAGTACCTCGCGGCCCGCGTGCCCGGCGTTCGACGGTCCGACACCACATCCGAGCTTCTGCGCGCGATGAACCCGCGCGATGGAGTCGAGGCTGTTCTGCCACAACTGCTCGATCAGGCCGATCTGGTGAAGTTTGCCCGAGCGGACGTTTCACTAGCGGAAGCGAGAGCGGCCGGACGCGATCTCAAAGCGGTCGTCGATAGTGTCGAGGCACGGGTGAATCCCGCGTCCCAAATCGCGAAGCGGCTGGCGGCCACGAAGGAGCGTGCAGCGTGAGCGTCTTCGGGCTGTTCGACTTCTACACACCGGAAGCTTTGTGGCTGCTGCTGCTCCTGCCGGCGTGGTGGGTATGGCGCCGTCTGCGGCGCAAGGATGCGATCGTCTTCTCGCGCACCTCCGTGCTGGCGACCGGCCCACATGTTGGCGGCTGGGTACCGACGGCGATATTCGTTCTCAGGAACATCGCGCTCGCAGCGTTCATCGTCGCGCTTGCCCGGCCCCGGTCCGGTGCGCACACGGAAACCCAGACCAGCGAAGGAATCAACATCGTCATGGCGATCGACCTTTCGAGCTCGATGCTCGCCCTCGACTTTCGCCCCAACAATCGCATCGAGGTGGCGAAGGACAAGGTCAAGCAGTTCATCGCGCGCCGGACGTCGGATCGCATCGGGATCGTCGCATTCGCGGGTGAGGCTCTGACCCAGGTCCCTCTCACGACCGACTATCCCGTGGTGATGCAGGCGGTCTCGAATCTCCAGGCAGGACAGCTCGAGGATGGAACGGCGATCGGAACCGCGATTGCCACCGCCGCCAACAGGCTGCGCGATGCACCCGGTAAGTCGCGCGTGCTGATCCTTCTCACCGACGGCGTCAACAACCGTGGCAGCATCGAGCCGCTGGTTGCGGCGAAGGCAGCCGCCGCGTACGGGATAAAGATCTACGGCATCGGAGTGGGCAGCGTCGGAATGGCCCTGGTACCAGTCGGTCGGACCGCCGCGGGTGGGCTTAGGTACGAGTATCAGCCGGTAGAAATCGACGAGGCCCTCCTCAGCAACATTGCGCGCATGACGGGTGGCCGATACTTCCGCGCGCGGGACGCGGCCGCGCTTCAGAACATCTACTCCCAAATCGATCTGCTGGAGCGCGCGCCCGTACACTCGAGCACGATCGTGAGATACAAGGAGCTTTATCGCTGGCCGCTGGCGATCGGCATTCTCGCGCTGTTCGCGGAGCTGGGGATCGTCGCGTGGAAGGCACCGCTCCCGTGACAATCTCAACGTATCTGCGCTACATCCAGTGGCCGTGGGCGCTGGCCTTCGCGATCGTCCTGCCGGTGGTGACGGCGTGGCTTGTGAGCTGGGGAATTCGCGCGCGCAGAACACGTCTCGCCCGGCTCGGTACTCCATCCATGATCGCGCGGCTCGCGCCCTCGATCACGCAGCAGCGCACCTGGTCGGCAGCCCTCCGTGCCGCGCTCGCGACGCTGCTCTTGGGCCTTGCGCTCGCGGGCCCGCGCTGGGGTGTCGAGCAGACCGTGGTCAAGCAGCAGGGTGTCGACGTAGTACTCGCCCTCGATGCCTCTCTCTCGATGCTCGCAACGGACGAAAAGCCGAACAGGCTCCAGGCGATGAAGCAGGAGATCGACCGATTGAGAGATCTCTCGCCGGGTGATCGGTTCGCGCTGCTCGCGTTCGCGGGTCGGAGCTACATCCTCACGCCTCTCACCGTTGACAACAGCGCGCTCGATCTGTTTTTGCAGAACCTCGATCCGTCGATCGTCGGGCAGGGGGGAAGCTCGCTCGCCAGCGCGCTGCGTCAGGCCACGAATCTTCTTGCGCTCAACAAGTCTCAGGGGGACAAGGCAATCATCCTGATGAGCGACGGCGAAGGCTTCGACAATCCCGGTGAGGCGCTGGCTGAAGCCCGTCGCGCGCGGGAGATGGGGTTCACGATCGTAACCGTCGGATTCGGAACGCCCGAAGGATCCACCATCCCGATCGTCGAGAACCGGGTCGTCACCCAGAAGCGGGACGAGAGCGGAAACATTGTCGTTACCCACTACGATCCTGCTTTGCTCAAGTCAATTGCCGACGAAGGGAAGGGGACGTTCATTGACGCTCGCACTCGGGACAAGGCGGGGAAAATCCGGGCCGCCCTGAACAATCTCCACGCCAATCCGCGTTCCGTGGTTTCCGGAGAAAATCTGGGGATCCAGTTCCAGTGGTTCGTGCTCGCCGCCCTGCTGCTGCTTACTCTCGACACTTTCCTTCAGACTCGCCGTCGTCGGAGAGGAGCCGTTGCCGCCGCGGCAACGACGGCGACGATGCTCTTGCTTACCGCATCGTGCCGGCCAGCCGAGCGCGACAAGCCGGCGATTGCGCTCTACGATACGGGCACCAGTCTCCTGCTTCGCGACTCGCTCGTGCCCGCGATACCGCCTCTCACCCGCGCCTCGGATTCAAAGGATCCGGAAGTTCGCCATCACGCACGATTCAACCTCGGCCTCGACTACCTCACAGAGGGACTTCGCCCAAAAAAGGACTCCGCCCAGGCTCCGCTCGATAGCGCCCTCTATCGCTACAAGCAGATTCTCGAAGTTGCCGTTGCCGATTCTGATGCCCGGTGGAATTACGAGCTGGCGCTAAGGCGGAACACTGGCGGTGGCGGCGGTGGCGGAGGTAAGAGCCAGACGCCGAGTCCGTCTCCCGCGCCAAGCCAGAACCAGTCTCCGGCCCCAAAGCCGGTTCCCGGAATGACGCCGCAGCAGGCGGAAGCCGTGCTCAACGCGGCGGAGGACAAGGAAACCGACGTGCAGGGCAAACGACAGAAGAAGAACGTCCCGACCCCGCCGAGGGGCAAGGATTGGTAATTTCGGTATTACCATGCCGGTGATTTCAATTCTTCCCAGCTCAGTCGCCGATCAGATCGCGGCGGGCGAAGTTGTCGAGCGCCCTTCGTCGGTGGTAAAAGAGCTCGTCGAGAATGCGATGGACGCCGGCGCGACGGTCATCGAGATCTCGCTCGAGGATGGCGGACGCAAGCTGATTCGCGTGAGCGACGATGGCACTGGCATCTCGAGTGAAGATGTACCGCTCGCTCTCGCCCGTCACGGCACCTCGAAGATCACCAAAGCCTCGGATCTCGTCGGAGTGCCCACGTTCGGGTTTCGCGGAGAGGCTCTGCCTGCCATCGCTTCAGTCTCACAGTTCGAGATTCAGACAGCGTCGGCGGACGGAGAGGGGACGTCAACCCGGGTCGTCGGTGGACAGATCTCTGCGGCGGAGCGGATCGCGCGGCGCCGTGGAACCACGGTGACGGTGAGCCAGCTGTTCTACAACGTGCCGGCGCGACTCAAATTCCTGCGCAGCGCTCGATCGGAATGGAGAAGCGCCGTCGAGTCGCTGACCGCTCTGGCGCTCACTCGGCCGGCCGTCCGCATTCATTTGTCACACGACGGGAAGAACGCGCTCATGCTGCCGCCGGTGTCGAGCATCCGGTCGCGTCTTGGTGCGATCTGGGGCGGGCGATACGCGGAAGATCTCCTCGACGTCGACGATGTCGCTGGCCCGATTCACACCAGCGGTCTCGTTCAGCGACCGGCAGACGTCGGCACGTCCACTCGGCGGGGCTTTCTCTCGATCAATGGCCGCGCCGTCCGCGACGCCGGAATCGGACGCGCGGTCGAGGCCGCGTACCGTTCCACAATCGTCGCTGGAGTGCGGCCATCGTTCTTTCTCAACGTCACCCTGCCCGCTGACGCCGTCGATGTAAACGTGCATCCGGCCAAGGCCGAAGTTCGCTTCCGCGACCGGTGGACTGTTGAGCGCGCCGTCGAAACCGCCGTGAGGCGATCTCTCGGAACTCTGGACAGTGCAGCGTCGCTCGGCTTTCGAGGCTCGAGCTTCAGCTTTCGCCCCGGCGCTACGCCGCCGAATCCCGACTCGGAGATCCTTCGCCCGCCGATAGATCACGACTCGCCCTTGTTCGCGGGCGGCCCGACCGCGGCGGAGAGCGACGGCGCGGAATACGCGACCGCTGTATCCACGGTAGATGTCGTGGCTCCGGCGCAGCCGATTCCGCCACTTTTCCAGCTCCGCCATACCTACATCGCGTTCGAGCACGAAGATGGACTGGTCCTCATCGATCAGCATTCCGCGCATGAGCGGGTTCTCTACGAACAGTTCATGCACACGCTGGAGAGCGGTGCGGCGCCGGCGCAGCGGCTGCTCCTTCCCCTGACTCTCCACCTGGGACCAGCCGAGGGCGAAGCGTTCGATTCCAATCGCGAGTATCTCGAGCGCCTGGGTTTCGAAGTAGAAGGATTTGGCGGCCACACTCTCATCGTCAACACCGTCCCGATGCCGCACCCGCGCTTCGACGCCGAGCGTTGTCTGCGCGAAACGCTGGATTCGTTGACGGGCGACCGCGTCGCCGGCGCCGCGGCGAAACACGAACGACTCGCCGCGACCGTCGCGTGCAAGGCCGCAATCAAGGCGGGTGAGGAGCTCTCACAGGGAGAGATGCGTTCGCTCTTCGCTGCATTGCGGGATACCACGCTGCCGGCGCACGACGTCCACGGCCGCTCCACGATCGTTCATCTCACCTGGGACGAGGTAGAGCGGCGCTTTGGCAGGCGATAGGCTGCGCATCATCTGCGGTCCGACGGGCGCCGGCAAATCCGCGGTCGCACTGGACCTTTGCGAGACGTACGACGCGGCGATCGTCAGCGCGGATTCGCGGCAGATCTATCGCGACTTCGATATCGGAACCGCCAAGCCAACCGGTGAAGAGCGTGCGCGCGTGACCCATTACGGAGTCGATGTCGCGAGGCCGGACGAGCGGTTCTCCGCGGCCAGATGGGCGAGCGAGGCGGACGAATGGGTCGCCTGCGCCAGCAAGATGGGAAAAGAGGCAGTGATCGTCGGGGGAACGGGACTCTATATCAAAGCTCTGGTGGACCCGCTCTTCTCTGCGCCGGCAGTGGATCCGCTTCAGCGAGCGGAGCTCGCGAGCGAGCTCGAGACAAAGTCTCTCACCGAGCTGCGCCGCTGGTGCGAGGGGCTTGACCCTGCGCGAGCGCACCTTGGCCGCACCCAGCTGGTGCGCGCAATCGAGACGGCACTGCTTTCAGGCTCGCGTATCAGCGCTCTCCACGCGGAGCACAAAGCCGCGACGGCCATCGAAGCCCAGGATGAAAAGGCTGCGTATCTGGTTGTGGATCCCGGGTCCGGGCTCGGGTCCAGGATAGAGACACGCGTTGACCGGATGCTCGAGGCCGGCTGGGCGGACGAAGTTCGCGAGCTCAAGCGCAGCGTCCCTCCGGACGCGCCGGCGTGGAAAGCGAGCGGCTACTCAGTCATGCGCGAGCACGTCGAGGGCCGGCTGGATTTGTCATCCGCGCGGCAGCGGATCATTATTGAGACGCGACAGTACGCGAAGCGCCAGCGTACGTGGCTCAGACATCAGCTGCCGCCGGCCGCTGTGACGGTTGTCAATCCTGAAGACTCTCAAGCCCGCGCCGTCGTGCGGGAGTGGTGGGAGGGGGCTGAGTGAACATAGGCATTACCTGTTACCCGACGTACGGTGGGTCCGGCGCCGTAGCGACCGAGCTCGGCATCGCGTTGGCGGAGCGCGGGCACGAAGTCCACTTCATCACGTACCGACAGCCATTCCGCCTTCCATCGTTCCTGCCCCGCATTTTTTTCCACGAGGTCGATGTCGGCCGTTATCCCCTCTTCGAGTTTCCGCCGTACGATCTCGCTCTCGCGGTGCGGATGCACGAAGTCGTCAGGAGCCACCACCTCGAGCTGCTGCACTGTCACTACGCGATCCCGCACGCCACGAGCGCCTGGATCGCCCGCGAGATGCTGCGCGAGGCGGGCGAAGATGTTCACGTGATCACGACGCTACACGGAACGGACATCACGATCGTCGGGCAGGATCCTTCGTTCTATCCGATAACCAAGTTCTCGATCGAGAAGTCGGATCGCATCACGGCGGTCTCTCAGTACCTGAAGGAGGAAACGTGTCGCGCATTTGGCTGCGACGGTCCCGATATCGACGTGATCCACAACTTCATCGACCCCGATGTCTACAATCGCGAAAAGTATCCGTCCCTGCTCAAGAAGCAGTTCGGTCAATCGAAGCCGATTCTCATGCATCTCTCCAACTTTCGCACCGTCAAGCGCGTGCGGGACGTTGTCCGCATCTTCGCTGAGGTGAATCGCGAGATTCCCAGTGTGCTGGTAATGATCGGAGATGGACCCGATAGGCCCGCTGCCGAGGAAGAGGCACGCATGCTCGGTGTCGCGGACTCCGTGTCGTTTCTGGGGAAGCTGGATCGAATCGCGCCGCTCCTCGCGGCCGCGGATCTTTTTCTGCTGCCGAGCCAGAGCGAGTCTTTCGGTTTGAGCGCGCTCGAAGCTCTCGCATCCGGAGTGCCTGTCGTCGGCACCAACGCGGGTGGCCTTCCGGAAGTCGTGCGGAACGGAGAGACCGGTGTTCTCTGCCGCGTCGGCGACATTCCGGGCATGGCCGCCGCGTCGCTCGAGATTCTCCAGGATCCGAAGCGCTGGTCGGAAATGAGCAAGCTGGCGGCCGCCGACGCCCGCGAGAGATTCTCTCGCGACGCCATCGTCAGCAAGTACGAATCACTCTATCGCACATCACTCCCCGCCAAAAAAACATGACTCCTCTTCAGGCGATCGCGCTCGGAATTATTCAGGGGCTCTCGGAGTTTCTTCCCATTAGCAGCTCGGCGCATCTCACTCTCGCGCCGTGGCTGTTCGGCTGGGAGGATCCGGGGCTGGCGTTCGACGTCGCGCTCCATTTCGGGACGCTTCTGGCGGTTCTGTGGTACTTCCGAATGGAGTGGCTCAACCTGATCAAAGCCGCGTTCGGCATCGCTACGACCGGGCGCGCCGAGACTCCCGAAAAACGCAAAGTGATTTACCTCATCGTCGCCACGATTCCGGGCGCCATTGGCGGGTACTTACTTCAGTCGAGAGCCGAGTCCGCGTTTCGGAGCCCACAGATAATCGCCGTCGCGCTGATCGTGATGGGAATTATCCTCTGGGCGGTCGACAAGGCCGTCGACCAGCGTCGCATACTCGGCGAAATGCGCTGGGTGGATGCGCTTCTGATCGGACTATCCCAGGTGATCGCGTTGATTCCCGGCGTTTCGCGGTCGGGCTCGACCATCACGACCGCGCGCGGCCTGCGCTTCGATCGCGAAAGCGCCGCGGAATTCAGCTTTCTGATGAGCATGCCGATCATCGCGGCAGCGGTCGTGCTCGAAGGACCGAAAGCGTTGCACGAGGGCGGACTGACGAACGATCTGATGTCGGGTGTCGTCGCATCAGCGATCAGCGGTTGGCTCGCCATTTCGATTCTCATGCGGTACGTGAGCAGGCACAGCTACGGCGTCTTCGCCTTTTATCGTATCGCGCTCGGTATCGCTGTCCTGGTGGTGATCCACGCGCGTGGATAGCGAGGTACGGTTCGATGGTGCCACGCACGAAGCGATTGAACGGATGCTCGAGCTTCCGCGAGTGGAGCTCCTCAAGTCGACCACGTCCACGCTCGACGTCGCGCATCGCCTTGCGGCTCGAGGCGCGCCCGCCGGCACGCTCGTGATCGCCAACGAACAGACCGCGGGGCGAGGAAGGGGCGGGAAGAGCTGGCAGTCGTCGCCGGGCGCCGGCCTCTGGCTGACTCTGATCGAGCGCCCTTCCGACACCTCCGGCCTCGGAGTTCTCTCCTTGCGCGTCGGTCTCGCGGCCGCCGAGGCACTCGATCGGTTTGCGCCGGAGCCTATCCGTCTCAAATGGCCGAACGACCTTTACATAGATCAAGGAAAGCTCGGGGGCATTCTGGTAGAAGCGCGATGGCGCGAGCAGGCGGTCGAGTGGGTAGCGATCGGGCTGGGAGTGAATGTGCAAGCACCAAAGAACGTTGAGACGGCAGCAGGGCTCGAACCGGGAACCGATCGGCTCGACGTCCTGGGGGAGCTCGTCCCCGCGGTTCTCGCGGCCGCGCGGGCGACAGGTCCGCTCCAGGCCGATGAAATGGAGAAATTCGACGCCCGCGATCTCGCTCGCGGGCGAAGGTGCGTCGAGCCGGCGGTCGGGCGGGTGGCAGGGATTACTCCGACTGGCGAGCTGCTCGTGGCGTTGGCAGACTCTGTTGCTCCGTTTCGGTCCGGCTCCCTCGTGCTCGAGGATGCGCAATGATCGTCGTCTTCGATGTTGGCAACTCCGAGATCACAATCGGAATTTTTGATGGGGAACAGCTTGCCTCCCACTGGAGGCTGACCACCGCCGCGCCCAGAACCGCGGACGAGCTGGCGCTCCTGATTCGATCGATCACCGGGGCGGACATGGCATCGCCCGGAGGAGCGGAGGGGTCGGCCATCTGCTCGGTCGTACCGGGCATCACGCCGATGCTGGCCGAGGCCTGCGAGATGTGCTTTGGGCACAAGCCGATCATGATCGATGCTCGCGCGAAGCTTCCGATCAAGCTCGATGTGGAAGAGCCTTTCACCGTGGGCGCCGATCGGATCGCGAACACACTGGCCGCCAGCCGCATCCACAAGAGAGATGCGATCGTCGTCGACCTGGGTACCGCCACGACCTATGACTGCATCACCGCGGATGGGACGTTCCTCGGGGGCGTCATTCAGCCCGGGATCATGATCTCGGCCGACACGTTGTTCCGGCGTACGGCGCAGCTCCCGGCCACCGACATCGTCCCGCCAAGGAAGGTGATCGCGCGCCGGACGGACGAGTGCATCCGGGCCGGGGTTCTCTACGGTGCGGTGGACTCCATCGATGGGATAGTCAGGCGGATCAAGAAGGAGTGGCCGGGCAAGAAGCCACCCCTCGTGATCGCGACGGGAGGAATGGCGGAAACGATCCGGCCGCATTCAACCGAGCTCGAGCTGGTTGACCCTTTCCTCACCCTTAAAGGCATCCGACTCGGCTACGATCTGCTGACCTGAGAGTCGGGGAACACCCGGCTTCTGGTCGGGAGTTTCCGGGTTGACTGACCCCTCCCGGACCCATTAAGTTGAGTCCTTAGCACTCACCACGGTCGAGTGCTAACAGCAGAGGTTCCTGCCACACGCCACTTTTTCCAGCAGAAAGGACAGCTAACTATGGCTACAAAAACACAAACCCACACCAAGGTCGCTCCCCTCGCAGATCGCGTCGTCGTCAAGGCGCTTGAGGACACGGAGCAGATGCGCGGCGGACTCTTCATCCCCGACACCGCCAAGGAAAAGCCGCAGCAGGGCGAGATCATCGCGGTCGGTCCCGGCCGCTATGAGAAGAACGTCCGCGTCCCGATGGAAGTCAAAGTCGGAGACAAGGTTCTCTACGGCAAGTACAGCGGCACCGAAGTCACGATCAACAACGAACAGTATCTGATCCTTCGCGAGTCTGATGTGCTCGCGGTTGTAAACTAAACCAGACACTAAAAGAGCGAATCATATGGCAGCCAAGGAACTACACTTCAACACCGAAGCGCGCGCGGCTCTCAAGCGTGGCGTCGATCAGCTCGCGGAGGCGGTCAAGGTCACGCTTGGCCCGAAGGGACGGAATGTCGTCATCGACAAGAAATTCGGTGCGCCGACCGTCACCAAGGACGGAGTGACCGTCGCCAAGGAAATCGAGCTCTCGGATGCGCTCGAGAACATGGGCGCGCAGATGGTGAAGGAAGTCGCCACCAAGACCAGCGACCTGGCCGGAGATGGCACTACCACCGCAACAGTATTGGCCCAGGCGATTTTTCGCGAAGGCCTCAAGAACGTCACCGCCGGCGTCAACCCGATGGCTCTCAAGCGCGGGATCGATTCCGCCGTCACCGCGGTCGTCGAGGAGCTCAAGAAGATGAGCGTCCCGACCAAGGGCAAGAAGGAGATCGCGCAGGTCGGCTCCATCTCCGCGAACAACGACAAGGAGATCGGTGACCTGATCGCCGAGGCGATGGAGAAGGTCGGCAAGGACGGCGTCATCACCGTCGAAGAGGCAAAGGGTCTCGAGACGACTCTGGAGACGGTCGAAGGAATGCAGTTCGACCGCGGTTACCTCTCGCCGTACTTTGTCACCGATCCAGAGAAGATGGAATCGGTGCTCGAGGACGCGCTGATTCTCGTTCACGACAAGAAGATTTCTTCCATGAAGGATCTTCTCCCGATCCTCGAGAAGGTCGCGCAAATAGGCAAGCCGTTGCTCATCATCGCCGAGGACATCGAGGGTGAGGCGCTGGCGACTCTGGTCGTCAACAAGCTCCGTGGCACGCTCCGCGTTGCCTCGGTCAAGGCTCCCGGCTTCGGCGATCGTCGCAAGGCTATGCTCGAGGACATCGCTGTCCTGACGGGCGGCCAGGTGATCTCCGAGGAAGTCGGATTCAAGCTCGAGAACGCCGTCGTGACCGATCTTGGTCGCGCCAAGCGTATCGTCGTCGACAAGGAGACCACTACCCTCATCGATGGTCAGGGCGACGAGGACAAGATCAAGGGACGCATCAAGGAGCTCAAGGCGGCGATCGAGAAGACGACCTCCGATTACGACCGCGAGAAGCTCCAGGAGCGTCTGGCCAAGCTCGCCGGTGGTGTGGCGGTGATCAACGTCGGTGCACCCACCGAGAGCGAGATGAAGGAGAAGAAGGCGAGAGTCGAAGACGCGCTTCACGCGACTCGCGCCGCGGTCGAAGAGGGAATCGTCCCGGGCGGCGGTGTCGCGCTCATTCGCGCGCAGAAAGCACTCAAGACTCTCAAGCTCGCGGAAAGCGACGAGCAGATCGGTGTCGACATTGTCCGTCGAGCGATCGAGGAGCCGATGCGGATTATCGTGCAGAACGCTGGTGGTGAAGGCTCGATCGTAGTCGAGAAGATTCGCCAGTCGAAGGACAACAACTACGGCTACAACGCGCTCAGCGATGAGTACGAGGATCTGGTTGCGGCAGGCGTCATCGACCCGACCAAGGTCACCCGCACCGCGCTGCAGAACGCGGCGTCGATCGCGGGACTTCTGCTCACGACCGAGGCATTGATCGTGGAGAAGAAGGAGCCGGCTGGTGCTGGCGCTCAGGGTGGCGGTAATCCGGGCGGTATGGGAGGCATGTACTAGCCCCTCACCCGGCAAGAATTCAAGCGGGAGTCGCTTAGCGGCTCCCGCTTTTTTTTGTGCGCTACGACGTCTGATTGTTGCACTCGCGCGTACTCGGCTGCACTATCTACGACCCGGGAATTCACACCTCACGCTCTTGCAGCAGGATGCCCCCATGTCAGCGAAGATCGCATCAGCAGCGTTCATCCTTCTCGCCGCCGGTCCACTCGCCGCGCAGGCTCCCGCCCCTGCATACATCGTCACGCGCCTCGGAGTCGACACCGTCGCAATCGAGCGGTACACGCGCTCCAGCGACAAGCTCGAAGGCGATCTCGTGCTCCGGTATCCGCGCGTGCGCACCATCCACTACGTCGCCGACCTGGGCCCCCGCGGGGAGATCAAGTCGATGACGGCCGTCGCGCGGAGACCGAACACCGATCCGACGGCAGCGCCGGCGACGCGGATCGTCATGCAATTCGGCGACACCCTCGCGGTAATCAATGTGGAGCGCAATGGAACGGCCGATACCACGGCCGGCGGAAGAAAGTCTTACCGCGGCGGAGTCGCGCCCATGCTCGGCGTGGAGCCGACATCGTACGGCGTTTACGAGCAGCTGCTTTCATCGGCCAGGCTCGGACGCGACAGCGCGGCCTTTGCGCTCATCGCTCCGGGTGCGGGACCAACCCCCTTCATCATCCTGCGCCGTCGGGGAGCTGACTCCGTAGCGTTCACGAGCACTTTCTTCCCGGGTTGGACAGAGGTTGCCCAAGTGGATTCGCGCGGCCGAATCAACGGAGTGGACGCGACCGCGACTACCATCAAGACCCTCGCTCAGCGCGTGCCGAATCTGGACCTGGACAATGTGGTGAAGAGCTGGGCCGCGACCGAGGCCGCGAGAGGCGGTATGATGGGGCAGATGTCACCGCCGGACACGGTCAGAGCCACCATCGGCGGAGCGAACCTGACGGTTGCCTATAGCCGCCCACTCAAGCGTGGTCGCGTGATCTTCGGCAACGTCGTTCCGTGGAATCAGGTTTGGCGCACCGGTGCCAACGCTGCGACGATGTTCACCACCGACAAGGATCTCGTATTCGGGAGCACGGTGGTGCCCGCGGGCAAATACACGCTATGGACGCTTCCCACACCGACCGGAGCGAAGCTGATCTTCAATAGCGAGACAGGGCAGTGGGGCACCGACTATCACTCCGCCAAGGATTTTGCGAGCGTAGCGCTGACAGCGAAGCAGGTCTCGCCGCCGGTCGAGCAATTCGTGATCGGTGTGGTTCCACAGGGGTCCGGGGGCGTGCTGCGTTTCTCGTGGGACGATAAGGAATACACGGTACCGTTCACCGTGAAATAGCCGTTGACGTCGCCCGAAAGTCCGGCGCGGAGCGATCGCTGGCTCCGCGCAGTGGGTTATGGATTCCTCGCCGAATTCGCGACGGTCCTCACGATCATCCTGATCGTTGAGGCGCATCTCCACCTTTTCACGCGCGGTCCATCGGACGCCGACTACGCTGCGTTCGGCGCACGGGCGGGAGAGGTCGTCGGCATAGTAGGCGGGACGCTCTACACCTACCTTTTCGCGCGACTGCTAATGCGTCTCCTTACAAGCCGGTTCATCGCGCATGGTTTCGTCCTCGCTCTGACCGCGATCGCGTTTTCGATCGCGGGCTCCATTGCCGGACACCACGGCGTCCCGGCCGGGTACGTGCTCGCGTCCGTTCTCAAGCTCGCCGCCGGGGCGCTCGCCGGATTCCTCGCCGCGAAGCGGTTTGCGCCGGCGGTCGACGGCTAGAGAATCAGTCGGCGATCGTCAGCGAGATGGGATTATCGAGATAGACGACCTTCTCGTCTCGGCGCGAATGAAGTATTCGCCAGAACCAGTTCTCGTCGCGTGGCTGCCCGCCGTGTTCCATGATGAGCTTGGCCAGGTCGGCCACGTCGCTCGGATCCATTCGCAAGCATCCATGTGACGCGGCGGAGCCGAGACTCTCCGTGTCGTCCGTGCCGTGAATGTAGTAATCGGGCTCCCGAAAAAAAATCTTCACGACCTTCATCGGATTATTCGGATCCCCCGGGCCCTTGGCGGTCTTTCCTTTCGCCCAGTCGGCGCCAGGAGGCGGGCGCCAGCTCGGATTCCAGATGATTTTCCAGATCGTGAAGCTGCCCAACGGCGTCGGATACTTGTCCAGTCCGACCGCAATAGCGTAGGTCTTGAGCGTGCTGTCTCCGCGCTGCACGAAGAGAATCCGCGCGCCGAGATCTGCGCGAAGCGTGAGAGGCGCCTCCGGGAGTGCGGGTGTCTGAACGCTCGTGTCCCGACCCGCGGTCGGCGCGGTTCGCGGAAGCTCGATCTGGGCAGAAGCCGCCTTCGCCCCGAACGCTGCGGCCAGAAGGGCGAATACAGCCAAAGTCTTACGATATATGGTCATTACGGCTGAGGTTGATTGCGTGTAGTTGGTCGGTCAATACAGATGATTAATACAAATGCCGTTCCACGAGGACAATCATTTTGGAGCGTCATGAGAGCAACCTTTCCCGTTCCCCTATGTGGATTCGTACGGCTGGCCGCCGCCGCCATCGGTCTGCATTTTTTTGGGCGATCTCACCGCCAAGATGCGTTTCACCCAACCAGAAATCGTGCGCACCCATAACAAAGTCGTTCTGCTCGCGCTCGTCGCGATCTCGTCCTCCTCGATCGAGCTGCGCGCTCAGCAACTCGATCCATCTCTCTACTCGAGTCTCGAGTGGCGCATGATCGGACCCTTCCGCGGCGGGCGCACAATCGGCGCTACCGGAGTTCGAGGTCAGCCGAACGTGTTTTACATCGGGGTGAACAACGGCGGTGTGTGGAAGACCACGGATGCCGGGCACGTGTGGACACCAGTCTTTGACGAGCAGCCGACAGGATCGATCGGCGATCTTGCCGTCGCCCCTTCGAATCCGAACGTGATCTACGTCGGGACCGGCGAAGGTGTTCAGCGGCCCGACCTCGCGACCGGTGACGGCATCTACAAATCGACCGATGCGGGCAAGACCTGGCGTCACCTCGGCCTCCGCGACGGACAGCAGATCGGCGGAGTCATCGTCGACCCGCGCGACGAGAATCGAATCTTCGTCGCCGTGCTCGGGCATCCGTACGGTCCCAACACTGAGCGTGGGGTTTATCGATCGACCAACGGCGGACAGACGTTCGAGCGCGTCCTCTACAAGGACGAGAACACGGGCGCGATTCAGGTCGGGTTCGATCCGTCGAATCCGCAAATAGTTTACGCGGCGCTCTGGGCGGGAAGGCAGGGGCCGTGGGAGAATGCATCGTGGAACGGCCCTCTGAGTGGGCTGTTCAAGTCCGTCGACGGCGGAACGACCTGGCGCCAGATCGGAAAAGGATTTCCGAGCGCGGCGCAGGGTCTTGGCAGAATCGGATTCACGATCGCTCCCAGCGATTCGCGGCGAATGTACGCCACGGTCGACGCGCCCACACTCGGAGGCATTTACCGTTCGGACGATGCCGGCGAGACGTGGAGACGCACCAACGACGAAGTTCGAGTCTGGGATCGCGCATCGGATTTTGCCGAGGTAAAGGTTGATCCCCGAAATCCGGATGTGGTGTACTCGGCGAACACTTCGACTTACCGCTCAACCGACGGCGGGACCACCTTCACTGCGATCAAGGGTGCGCCCGGCGGTGACGACTATCACCGGATATGGATCAACCCCGACAATCCTGACATCATGATCATCGCGGCAGATCAGGGTGCGACCATCACCGTGAATGGCGGGAAGACCTGGAGCTCGTGGTACAACCAGCCGACGGCGCAGTTCTACCATGTGATCACGGACAATCGAATTCCCTACTGGGTGTACGGCGGCCAGCAGGAGAGCGGCTCGATTGGAACGATGAGCCGAGGGGACTACGGCGCCATCACATTCCGCGAATGGAATCCGGTGGGAGCCGAGGAATACGGGTACGTGGCTCCCGACCCACTCGATCCTAACATCATTTACGGCGGGAAGATCACGCGCTTCGATCAGAAGTCACGGGAGGTGCAGAACATAAGTCCGGAAGCCGTTCGCTCCGGGAAGTACAGATTTCTTCGCACCGCGCCCGTGATTTTCTCGACCGTGGATCCGCACACGCTTTACTACGCTGGAAATGTTTTGTTCAAGACCACGAACAGCGGGCACAGCTGGGACGTCATCAGTCCCGATCTCACCCGGCAGAATTACGACGTGCCTCAGGGTTATGGCATTTTTACCAACGGGGATCTCTCTCTCGCGAAGAATCGCGGAGTCATCTACACCGTCGCGCCGTCGTTCAGAAATGTGAACACGATCTGGACGGGCTCCGACGACGGCGTCATCAACCTGACTCGCGATGGCGGAAAGACGTGGACCAACGTCACGCCGGCCGCACTGACTCCCTGGAGCAAGGTCTCGCTGATGGAGGCGTCCCACTTCGATGACGAGTCCGCGTATGCCGCCATCAACCGGTTCAAGCTCGACGATCTCCATCCGCACATCTATCGCACGCACGATGGAGGGAAGAGCTGGAAGGAGATCGTCAACGGGATTCCCGGCGACGAAGTGGTGAATTCGGTTCGGGAAGATCCGGTGCGGCGCGGGCTGCTGTTCGCGGGGACCGAGCGCGCAGCCTACTTCTCCCTCGACGACGGCGAGCAATGGCAGCCGCTCAGGCTCAACATGCCGGCGACATCTATTCGCGACCTCGTGATCCACGATGACGATATCGTCGTCGGCACGCATGGGCGTTCGTTCTGGATTCTCGACGACATGACCCCGCTACGCCAGCTCGACGCGAAGGCGGGCAGCGCCGAGACGTTTCTGTTCAAGCCGAAACTCACATACCGGTTCCGCCGCAACAGGAACACCGATACGCCCTTGCCGCCCGAAGAGCCGGCCGGAAAGAATCCGCCGGACGGCGCGATCATCAACTACCGGCTCGGCGCCGATGCCGGCACGCCGGTCGTGCTCGATATCCTGGATGACGCGGGCAACACAGTCCGCAGCTTCTCGAGCGCCGACCCGGTCGAGTCGATCGAGACGGATCTCAACGTTCCGACCTACTGGGTTCGCCCGCAACAACACCTCGCCCCGAGCCGGGGTACCCACCGCTTCGTGTGGGATCTTCACTATTCACCACCAAAGGTCCTCGGCCACGGTTATCCGATCTCCGCCATCTACGGCGACACGCCGCGATTTCCTCTGGGGCCGGCGGTGTTGCCGGGCACGTACACCATCCGGCTGAGCGCGAACGGACGGAGCTACACCCAGCCGCTCGTGATCAGAATGGACCCGCGCGTTCAGGTCACCGATGCCGGGCTTCACATGCAGCGCGATATCGGCGTCCGAATGAACGATGCCATCAGCCGCGATTTCGCCGCGCTCGGCGAGGTGCGCGCTCAGCGAGCGCTGCTGAGAACGCAGCGTGAGGCAGCGAAGGCCAAGGGAGTCGCGGATTCACTGATGGCGCTGGATTCGACACTTGCCAACATCGAGAATGGTGCACGAGGCGGAGCCGCCGCTGGCCTGGTCCCCCTGAACGAGCAGTTGGCTGGGATTCTCGACGCCGTCGAAGGCGCGGACGCCGAGCCTACGACCCAGGTAGTAGCCGCGGCCGGCGACCTGGAGAAATCTCTCGCCGCGATACTTGCACAGTGGTCCGATATCCAGCGCACGCGAATCCGCCGCGACCGGAAGTAGATTACGCAATCCCAGTACGCGCAGCTCACCGGAGAATGAGATGACGACGAGCAAGGAAACCGAGTGGATGAATCACCCGAGGCTGCAAAAGCTCGTGACAGCGGTCAACGAGCTGACTCTCGCCGAACGGATCACGCTCGTGAAGGGACTCGTGCCCGCTATAGCCGACGAGCTGTCCGATACCGAGTATGAGAGATTCGTCGACGCGATACGATTGAAAGGTGAGCGCTTTCACGAAGCGCAGGCGCATCCCGGCGAGGGCAGGGCGGAGAGGAAGGTTCCGGGCGACCGCGACATCGAAGGGCGATAGGAGGCCCAATGAACTTTTACTGGATATTCGGAATTCTCATCGTCGCGGCCCTTCTGTTCGCGTTCTTCGCGGGCACGCGGCGTCCCAAGCCGTAGGCTAAATCCCGAGCGCGAGCTGGATTGGCGCGGCGGCAGTACCAGACCCCGCGCCCACGCATATCGGCCCAACCACGCGGCTCTGCGCCGCCGCGGTGAGGCGCCCCTTGAATCTCGCGCGGCGAAGCGAATCACCAACGGTGCCAAGCGCCGTGCGCGGATTGTTGTTGTGCTCGCTCAGGTGAGCGAGCACAATGTTGTTGAGCCCCGAGTGGATGCTCTGACTCGCGGCGTCGGCGGCGTCCCGATTGCTCAGATGCCCGAACTTGCCGCGAATCCTCGCCTGGAGTGATGGCGGATACGGTCCCGCGCGCAGCATTCCTTCATCGTGGTTCGATTCGATGACGAGGATGTCCAGCTTGTCGAGGGCACGCGAAACGCTCTCGGTGACGTGCCCCAGATCGTAGACGATCCCCGCGCGGGCGCCGTCGCCGAGTGACGTGACGATGACCGCGATCGGCTCATTGGCGTCGTGCGAGACCGGAACGGTCTCGAGGTGGAAGTCGCCCACAATTACGGTGCTCTTCCGAGGCGTTAGAATCGCGCGGAGCTCTGACCACTCCGGGCACATCATCCTCGTTCCGGCCGTGCAGACGACAGTCCAACCCCATTTTCGCGCGGCCGATGCAACGCCCTTGATGTGATCCGTGTGCTCGTGGGTGACCACGACAGCGTCGATCGATTCGGGGGCGACGCCGGCGACGGCGAGACGCTGCCTGAGAACGCGTGGAGCGAAACCGGCGTCGACGAGAATGCGCGAATGCTCCGTCTCGATCAGGACCGCGTTGCCACTGCTTCCACTTCCGAGCACCCACAGCCTCATCAAGCGCTCCAACTTTTCTTGTGCGCTTCCGCAAGCTGCTTCCGCGCCTTCTCTCCCAGCTCGACGTGCCGGCGCGCCATCGCTCGCTCGGCGACTTCAAGGAATTTAGTAATGTCGTAGGTATCGTAGGGCTCGCCATCACCCCAAGCGAATGGAGGTACCACCTTGGGCGGCATGTTGGCGCCGAAGACATTCGCGCCTGCCCCGATGACGCTGCCGGTGGTCAGCATGGTACCGATGCCAGTCTTGGCGTGATCGCCGAAGAATGTCCCGAGAAACTGCTGGCCCGTGTTGCGGAGTCCTGACGGCGTCCAGAGCTGAACGGGACCGTAGGTGTTCTTCATATTGCTGGTCGTCGTCAGCGCGGCGAGGTTGACCCAACGTCCCATGTAGGAATGACCAACGAATCCGGTGTGTCCCTTGTTGCCGTGTCCGAGAAAGATCGAATTGCTCAGCTCGCCCCGCACCTTGCAACGGTCACCGATGGAGGACCCCGCGACCCGATCTCCGAGGATCTGTGAATCGCGACCGACTGAGATTGGTCCTATGAGATGCGTGAATGGCGCTACCACCGCGCCCCTGCGGATCAGTATCGGCCCGGCCGACGCGTCGAGCACCACCTGCGGTCCGATCTGGGCGCCTTCCTCCACGAATATCCCGTGATCGCCTACCTTCGCGGCCTTGGTTTTCGCGGTCGCCTCGAATGATTTCGCGCGCAGGGGAATGTCCTCCATCAGTTGCTCGCGGAGTGTGGCGATGAAATCCCACACCTCATTCATCCAGCGTCCCTTGATTCTCTGCCCGCCGAGAGTCGTCTGGATCGATCCGATATCGATGGATCCGTCAGCGAATTGCGAAAGCGGGAATGCCCGGGCGAGCCTCACCGCGCACGCTAAGCCTTCGCACATGAGCAGGTCGAATCGTTCCAGGCTGAGATCGAGCGGTATCACACAGCGTGTGTTAACGACGATGGAGCCCGCGGGAATCTCCGATTTCGGCGCAAGAGCGGGGGGCGCGTTGCCCTCTTCGAAGTGCGCGAGGTGGGGGGAGCTGATGAAGCCGGCGCTCTGGAGGCCCGTGGCCCGCTCCCAGCGCCTGCGAATGAGCGAGGTGCCGGCCCGCAGCTCGGAGCCGGGCCGCGTCAGCGCGAACGGCTCGAATTGCCGTGCTCGCGCATCGTCGAAAAAGTAAAGAGCACTCATGCTTTCGCCTGTTCGCTTGCCGGGAGCGATTCCACCAGCCGCTTCAAATCCGCCGATTTCTCACGCGTAGTAACGAGCGTCAGCCCATCGTGCACTACTACCACCAGGTTGTCAACGCCATAAATCACAACCGTGCCGGAATCAGTGTGGACGACATTGTCGCCGCAATCAAGGATGTGCACGGCCCCGGTCGTGACGTTGCCAAATTCATCCTTGTCGCGTACGCGGCCGAGGGCGGCCCAGGTACCGATGTCGTCCCAGCCGAAATCACCTGGAATGACCGTCACGTTCTTGCTCCGCTCCAGAACGCCGACATCGACCGAGACCGGCTTGGCGACACTGGCGAAGAATTCCGGCGCTTCGGCGTACCGATCGAGCGTGAGTGCCTTTGCCAGCTCGGGTGTGTGCTGCTTAACCTGCGCCAGAAAATCGCCGACGGTCCAGACGAAGATTCCCGAATTCCAGAGATAACCTTCCGAGCGCATCTTCTCCGCGCGTGCCCGATCCGGTTTTTCGACGAAGCGCTTGATGGGTGATCCCCCCTTTTTGTTCGGATCGAGAGCCTGGATGTAGCCGAAGCCCTGATCAGCGCGCGTCGGAACGACGCCGATCGTAACGAGCGTGTGGGTCTTTTGCGCGGTCTCTTCAGCCTGGAGGAGAACTTCCCGGAATTGCGCGGTGTCGCCGATGAACCAGTCGGCGTGAACCGAGATCATCGTGGCATCCTTGCCGTCTCGACGCTCGATATTGAGCGCAGCCCACGTCAGCGCCGCCGCCGTTCCCGCGGGCCGCGGCTCGGCGATAATGTTCTCTCTCGGTATCGCGGGAAGGAGCCTCCGGATCGCCTTCACGAGGCTCTCGTTGGTGAGTACCAGCGTGTGGGCCGGGTCCACGATCGCGCCGAGCCGGTCGACTGAATCCACGAGCAGCGGCTTGTCCGTTACCAGGGGCAGCAGCTGCTTGGGACGCTCGGGCGTGCTGAGCGGCCAGAATCGCGAGCCGACTCCGCCGGCGAGAACGACAGCCCAGCGGCTCACTCGCCGCTCATTCCCGCTTCGTCCGGCGCTCCCGTGAGACGCGCGACGAGCGCGTAGAGTTTCTTTGGACTGAACGGCTTGGTCAGAAACTGCGTCGCTCCCAGCGCCAGCGCATCGCGCTCGTGCTTTGCGTCGCCACCGGCGGTGAGAATGATGCAGGGGAGCGAATTGAATCTTTCCTGCTCGCGGACCTTTCGTAGCACATCGAGACCGCTCAGCTTCGGCATCATGAGGTCGAGCAGAGCGAGATCTATGTGCTCGCCGTTGTTGATGAACTCGAGCGCCTCCTCTCCGTCATAGGCGAGACTGACTTTGAACGGGCCCTGCTCGAGCTTCATCTTGATGATTCGCCCGATGTGGGGCTCATCGTCGGCGACCAGCACGTGACAGAGACGGGTTGCGGTGTCGGTCACGTCAGATCAGCGATGCGATGTTGCCGCGGTAGCGGCGAACGTCGAAGAGCAGTCCGCCCAGGTCGCCGGACTGACGGAGGAGAACGAGCAGGAGCGTGTCGTCAGCAAGAGCGGCAATGATTGCGTAACCCTTCTGGTGCTCTAGTATGGCGGTGTTCATCGGTCCCTGGATTGTCGCCAGGCCGAGGCTCTCCGCTTCTGAAACGAGAGCCGGTACGCGCGCGGCGAGGTCCTCGTTGTTCAATCCGGGCGCGGCAAATCCTTCGATCAGCAGGCCGTCTTTTCCCAATACGAGAACGGCATCAACTCCGGGACGCTGGCGAAGCGCGCTCGTAAAATCTCTGATGTTGGGCATTGATGGGTGAGGAAGTTGCGAAGCTAGGAAGCGGAAAGAGTGAAGTCAAGCGCGGCAATCGCTTGAACTGTCATAAGTTACGGGGTATTATCGTGAAGCAACCCCTCCAGTCTCTCATCTGTCTCATCTACCGAATGAAAGCTCGTCTCGCACTACTCGCGGCGATGTTTGTCGTGGTCGGTCTGAACGCTTGTGGCAATCCCACGAGCCTTCAGGCATCGCTTCCCACATCCGTCGATTCGCTGTCCGTCTTTGCGCTGTCGGGTACGCCTCCAACCTACCCGAGCGGCGTCTCCATCCTTTCCCGACAGTCGGTCCGCGTTGACGGTTTTGCGGCGTTCGATGTCGCGTTCGACATCGACGCCGCGGGCAACGCCATCATCTCTCCAGTCAAGCTCGTGGTGATCGCGCCGGGCGGCTCGCGTCCGGTTGGCCTGCTCAAGGTGCCGGGCACTTTCGACACTGCACTCGAGGCTCCGAAGAGCGGCTACGAGGCGGATTCGTCGCTCGTCATGGCGCCGGGCGAGGTAGTGATGGTGCAATCGGCCCACAACAGCTCCGGCGATCTGTGCCAGTTTGCCATCAATCCGAATATCTACGCGAAGATCGCGGTCGACAGCATCAATCTCGCGTCCAGAACTGTCTTTCTCCGGTTGGGGCTCGATCCCAACTGCGGGTTCCGTTCATTCGTGGCTGGAATTCCCACGAGCTGATTCGTGCACGACCTGAGGATGGTGCGCGAGCACATCGACGCACTTCGCGCGGGCATGCGCCGGCGTGGAGCTCTCGATGCGCTCTCGCCGACCATCGAGCGCGCGATCGCTCTCGACAAATCGCGGCGCGAGACCATTCAGGCCGTTGAGGAACGAAAGGCCGCGCGCAACGCCGTCACCCGGCAGGTAGGCCAGCGAAAGCGCGCCGGCGAACCAGCGGACGATCTCCAGCAGCAGTCGCGCGCGCTGGGCGACGAAATCGCGCGGCTCGATCGCGAGCTGGCGGAGACCGAGGGCGAACTGTCGGCGCTTCTGCTCGAGCTCCCCAACATTACTCTCGACGAGGTTCCACCGGGCGGGGAAGAGAACAACACTGCCGTGAGGAGCTGGGGCACGCCGCGGGAAGGAGCGCGCGTCCAGCCGCACTGGGAGGTCGGCGCCAGGCTCGGGATCATCGACTTCGAGCGCGGCGCCAAGATCAGCGGCTCGGGCTTCATCGTTTTTCGCGGAATGGGAGCGCGTCTCGTGCGCTCGCTCATGAACCTCATGCTCGACGTTCACACCGGGCAGCACGGCTACGAAGAGACCTGGGTTCCGGTCGTCGTCAATCGCGCGAGCATGATCGGCACGGCGCAGCTCCCCAAGTTCGAGGAAGACATGTACGTCCTGAAGGGCGAGGACGCCTTTCTGATTCCCACGGCGGAGGTGCCGCTCACGAATCTCTATCGCGACGAGATTCTGCCGGAGTCGGAGCTGCCAAAATCCCTTACGGCCTATTCTCCCTGCTTCAGACGCGAGGCAGGGGCGGCGGGGAAGGACACGCGCGGGCTTCTTCGCGTGCACGAGTTCGATAAAGTCGAGCTCGTGCGCTTCGTCACGCCCGAGACCTCCGGCGAGCAGCTCGAGATCCTCACCGGGCACGCCGAGAAGATTCTGAAGCTGCTCGAGCTTCCGTATCGAGTCGTTCGCCTCGCGTCCGGCGACACCGGATTTGCCAGCGCCCACACCTACGACCTCGAGACGTTTGCGCCCGGAGTCGGCAAATGGCTCGAGGTGTCGTCCTGCAGCAACTTCGGCGACTTTCAGGCGCGGCGCGCCAATATCCGCTACAAGCCCACTGTCGGTGGAAAGCCCCGGTTCGTCCACACGCTCAACGGTTCCGGGCTCGCCCTTCCTCGCGTCATCGCATCAATTCTGGAGCATCATCAGCAGGAGGATGGCAGCGTGCGCGTCCCCGCTGCGCTCAGCACCTATCTCGGCGCAGAGCGCCTGGCCTGAGCGATGCGCCGGCTCGCTCCGGTAACACTCGTCACCATCGGCGTGCTCGCACTTCTGGTGTGGTACGTCATCTACACGCGCGGTGTCGTGAGAGAGCTGAGGCAGGAAGCGTCTCGCGTCGGGCTGATGTACGCGCGCGTATACAACGGACTCAGCGATCCCAATCCTGACGGCGCCACCGCCGCGCTTCTCGATCTCTCGCGCTACATTCGGGAGTCGGGAGTTCCGATGATTCTCACCGACGAGCGGGGAAATCCGACCGACACCGCCAACCTTCCCTTCTCGTCGTCGCTCGGCTCGAAGGAGATACGAAACTACATCCTGGACCTCGACCAACAAAACGTGCCGATGGTCGAGCCCGGCGTGGGGACGGTTCATTTCGGTAACACCGCGCTCGTTCGGGGCCTGATTCTCATTCCGGTTCTTCAGTCCATTCTCATCGGGATGGTTCTTCTCGCGGGCGCGTATGCGCTGCGCACGCGCGGCCGTGCCGATCGCGAGCAGATCTGGGCGGGCATGGCGCGCGAATCTGCGCACCAGCTCGGCACACCCCTCTCCAGCATCAGCGGCTGGATCGAGCTGCTGCGCGAGACCGAGCCGGAGGCGACGACGGTCGCGGCGCTGGATCACATGGAGGCGGATCTGGAGCGACTGGAGCGCGTCGCGCACCGATTCGAGCGCATCGGCCGGCCTCCCAGGCAGGAGGCCGTGGACCTCGGCATTCTCGTCGACCGCGTGGCGGACTACTTCAGGGCGCGCGTTCCCACCCTCGCCCAGCGAGTGACCGTCTCGTCCTCCCACCACGGCGATCTCGTCGTTCAGGGAGACCCGGTGCTGCTCGAATGGGCCCTCGAGTCGTTGACGAAGAATGCGATCGATGCGCTGGCCGGGAGGGATGGCAAGGTGGAGATATCGGCCGAGTCGCTGCCGGAAGGTCGCGTGCGGGTCCGAGTGTCGGACGACGGCCCCGGCGTTCCCCGCGAGATCCGTAATCAGATCTTCGATCCGGGCTTCTCGACCAAGGAGAAAGGGTGGGGGATCGGCCTCTCGCTCGCGCGGCGCATTGTGCGCGATAGTCACGGGGGAGAGCTGCTGCTCGTTCCATCCGAGCGTGGCGCGACGTTCGACATGGTTCTCGGCTGAGCGCGTTATCTTCAGATGATGTCTGAATCAACGAGCGCCGCTACAGTCGAGCGAATCGAGCCTCTTGCCGGCCTGAATCCGGCGCAGCGCGAGGCGGTGCTTCATTTCGAGGGCCCGATGCTCGTGCTTGCCGGTGCCGGCTCGGGGAAGACGCGCGTGCTCACCACCCGTATCGCGCGCCTGATCGAGCATCACGGAGTCGATCCGTCGCGCATCCTCTCCGTCACCTTCACGAACAAGGCTGCCGGTGAAATGCGCGATCGAATCGCGCGCCTCCTTGGCGAAGAGCCCAAGGGAATGTGGAGCGGAACGTTTCACGCCATTGGGGCGCGCATCCTCCGCAGCTCCGCTCACCACGTGGGGCGGACGTCGAGCTTCACGATCTACGACGAGGACGACTCGCTGGGCGTCGTCAAGAGAATCATGGAGCGTGAGGGAGTGCCGCAGAAGCAGTACAGCCCGAAGGTGATCGCCTCGCTCATTTCTGACGCGAAGAACGCGCTCGTTCCTCCGGCCGAATACGAGTCGCTGGCGATGGATCCGGTTTCGCGGACGGCCGCGAAGATTTACAAGCAACTGGAACCGACCCTGCGCGCGGCGAACGCAGTGAGCTTCGACGACCTCCTCGTTCTGCCGGTCGAGATATTCCGCAAGGACGAGACGACGCTCGCCCGCTATCGCGACCGGTTCCAGTTCATACTGGTCGACGAATATCAGGACACCAACCGCGCGCAGTTCCAGTTCATCAAGCTGCTCGGTAGCGCGCACGGAAACGTTGTCGTCGTTGGCGACGACGATCAATCGATCTACGGCTGGCGCGGTGCCGACATCCGCAACATTCTCGACTTCGAGAAGGAATTCACCGCCGCGAAACTCGTGCGTCTCGAGGACAACTACCGCTCGACCCCGGATATCCTCCACGTCGCCAACGCGGCGATCACGCAGAATATCGGCAGAAAAGGGAAGACGCTTCGCGCGACCCGCGAGGCCGGTGAACCCGTGACGCTCCTCGCCGCCCTGGACGAGCGGGACGAGGCGGACTTCATTCTCGAAGAGATCAAGGCGCGCCGGAATCGGGAGGATCGCGGTCTTAACGAGTTCGCGGTGCTGTACCGGACGAATGCGCAAAGCCGCGCGCTGGAAGACGCGCTGAGGCGTGAGGCAATTCCGTACCGTCTGGTCGGATCCGTTCGCTTCTACGATCGCCGCGAGATTCGCGATCTGATGGCGTACCTCAAGCTCATCGCGAATCCTTCCGACGAAGAAGCGTTTCGCCGCGCGATCGCTGTGCCCAAGCGCGGTATCGGTGATACCTCCGTCGATACTCTGTCCAAGCGTGCGCGCGAGGCGCGCGTTCCGCTCTCGGAAGTCGCCGCGCGCGAGGACCTCCAGGAATCGCTGCGCCCGGCGGCCCGCAAAGCGCTGGCGGATTTCACCCGCATGATTGCCGGACTGCGCGAGCGGGCGAAGGATACGAGCGTCGACGTTCTGATTCAGGAGCTCATCGGCGAGATCCGCTACGTGGAATATCTCCAGGCGGAGGGTCCGGAGTCCGCGCGCGACCGTATCGAGAATCTGAGCGCGCTCGTCAATGGAGCGGCGGAAACGGTCATCGATGACGGCGGCGAAGTCGGCCTGACACCGCTCGATCATTTCCTCCAGCGCGCGATGCTCGTCGCCGGCGCCGACGCTCTCGATCCTTCGGCCGATGCGGTCACGCTGATGACCCTCCACAACGCCAAGGGACTCGAATACCCAGTCGTCTTCCTCACCGGGCTGGAAGACGGCCTGTTTCCCCTGTCGCAGTCCTTCGACGACCCTCCCAAGCTCGAGGAGGAGCGACGGCTGTTCTACGTGGGGATCACGCGCGCGGAAGAAAAACTCTACCTCTCGCACACGGAGATGCGCCGGCGGAACGGAGAACTCCTGCCGTCAATCCAGTCGAGATTTCTGCGCGAGATCGCTGCGTCCAATCTCGACCAAAGGAAGACGCTCCGGGTGAGCGCGATGGGGCGCGGAGCGGCAGGTCGCGACATTGGCTTCAAGGGTGGCTATCAATCGCGCCGCACCCACGACGTTCCTTCCTGGCGCAAAGTCGATCCCATTGCCGAAGCCGAGCGCTCGCAGGACGAGCCTCGCTACGTGAAGGGAGAGCGAGTAAAACACAAGCTGTTCGGCGACGGATCGATCGCCGAGCTGTCGGGTGTGGGTCGCGAAGTGAAAGCCATCATCGATTTTGACGACGAGACCGTCGGACGGAAAACGATCAAGCTTGCTTACACAACCCTCGAGCGCGGGCAGGAATAGTGGCCGTCACACGTGAGGATGTGCTGCACATCGCCGAGCTGGCTCGGCTTGGCATCGACAGCGCCCGCGCCGACGAGCTGACAAAGGAGCTGAGCGCGATCCTCGCTCACATGGAGGTTCTGTCGGCGGTGGACACAGCGACGGTTCCGCTGACCGCTGGGGTCGGCGCCGAAGGGACGCCGCTGCGGCCGGATGTTGGCGTGCCGAAGTTGATGGAGCGGACGCTGGAGTCGTTCGCGCCCGCCATGCGCGACGGTTTCTTCATCGTTCCGCGTCTCGCGACGCACGAGGATTCCGCCGAGAGCGGCGTTTGAGCGTCGAGAACTTCGGCAAGCTCGGCGCGGCAGCGATCGCGTTGAGCGTCCGCGCCGGAGACGCGTCGCCGTCCGACATGATTCGGGCATCGTTCGAGCGAGCGCGCGAGATCGGCGTCGGCCCCGACGCGCTCAACATCTATCTTCACTCGGACGAGAAGGCGAGCCTCGAAGAGGCCGAGGCGATTCAGAAGCGCCTCGGCAGCGCGGCCGACGTCGGCGTCCTGGCGGGCGTTCCCGTTGCGATCAAGGACAACATTGCATCGCTCGGCCTGCCCACCACCTGTGGATCGAAAATTCTCGAAGGATATGTCAGCCCGTTCGAGGCGACCGCTGTCACGAGGCTCCGCGCGCATGGCGCGCTGATCGTCGCGAAGACCAACATGGACGAATTCGCGATGGGGTCGTCGACTGAGAACAGCGCTTACGGCCCGACACGGAATCCGCACGATGTGCGGTGCGTTCCAGGCGGCTCGTCGGGCGGTTCGGCGGCCGCGGTCGCCGCGGGCGTTACGCCATTAGCGCTGGGATCGGAGACCGGAGGATCCGTCCGCCAACCAGCTGCTTTCTGTGGAGTGGTTGGCGTGAAGCCGACCTACGGCCGCGTGAGTCGTTACGGGCTGGTGGCTTTCGCATCGTCGCTCGATCAGATCGGCGTGCTGGGCCGGACCGTCGATGACGCCGCGCTTGGCCTCGAGACGATCGCCGGCTTCGACAAGATGGATTCGACCAGCTCCGACGCGGACGTTCCCATCTATCGGCTGTCCGCCCTCGGCGGGCCCGCGCCCGATAAGGGGAGCCCCGACACGGAAGCGATTCGCATCGGACAGAGCCGGGTTCCGCTCCCCCCTCCTCCCAGTGCAAAAACGCTCGAGGGAGTAGTCATTGGAAAGCCGAAGGAATACTTCCCCGATTCGCTGGACGCGAACATACGACATCTGTGCGAGCGCTCTCTCGATCGTTTCCGCTCGATGGGTGCGACGATTCGGGACATCTCGCTGCCGCGCTCACCGCTCGCGATTCCCGTGTACTACATCCTCGCGCCGGCGGAAGCATCGTCCAACCTCGCGCGATTCGACGGCGTGCGATACGGACTGCGCGTCGATCCCGGCAAAGGACTGCAGGCGATGTATGAGGCGACGAGATCGCAGGGATTCGGGCCCGAGGTCACGCGTCGAGTGCTTCTCGGGACGTACGTTCTTTCCGCCGGCTACTACGACGCGTACTACAGGAAGGCGCAGGCGGTACGCACTCTCATCGGCGATGATTTCCGCTCGGTGTTCACGAGTGGCGTGAACGCGATCTTCACGCCGACCACGCCATCGACCGCGTTTCATGTCGGTGCGATCAGCGATCCGTACGAGATGTACCTGAACGACATCTTCACTGTGACCGCGAATCTCGCGGGCGTGCCGGCGATCTCCGTTCCGATCGGCAGGGTGCGGCGGCTGCCGGTGGGAGGGCAGATCATCACCGCGCACTTCGACGAGTACACGATGTTCCGCGTTGCCTACGCCCTGGAGGCGGCGCTCGGTGCCGAGGCGCACCAATGAGCCGCGAACGGTACGAGATGGTCGTCGGGCTCGAGGTGCACGTCCAGCTCAAGACTCGCACGAAGGCGTTCTGCGGCTGCTCGACGGATTTCGGCGCGCCACCCAACGTCAACACGTGTCCCGTTTGTCTGGGCCTGCCGGGCGCGCTGCCGGTCCTGAACGAGCGGGCCGTCGAGCTGGCGACGAGGGCGGCGCTCGGGCTCGGATGCAGAGTCAATCCGGTCTCGATATTCGCGCGCAAGAATTATTTCTATCCCGACCTGCCGAAGGGCTACCAGATATCTCAGTTCGATCAGCCTCTCGCGACTGGAGGATCAGTCGCCATCGGCAAGAACGAGACGGGCGCTGACGTCCAGATCGGAATAACCCGCCTGCACATGGAGGAGGACGCGGGCAAGTCCATCCACGACCGCTATCCCGGCGCGACCGCGATCGATCTCAATCGGGCCGGCGTTCCGCTCATCGAGATCGTGAGCGAGCCCGACATCCGGACGTCGGCCGACGCCGGCGCTTATCTCCGCACCCTGAAACAGATTCTCCAGTATCTCGATGTCAGCGATGTGAGCATGGAGGAGGGAAGTCTTCGGGTCGATGCGAACATCAGCGTGCGTCCGCTGGGTCAGGCCAAGCTCGGGACGAAGACCGAAGTCAAGAACATGAACTCGTTCTCCGCGGTCGAGCGGGCGCTGGAGGCCGAGTTCGAGAGACAGTGCGCCCTGCTGGATTCGGGCGGAAGGGTCGAGCAGCAGACGCTGCTTTGGGACGGCGCGCGCGAAACCGTTCGGCCAAGCAGAACGAAGGAAGGAAGCCACGACTATCGGTATTTCCCGGAGCCCGATCTCCGTCCTCTCATGCTGGATGAGAAATGGGTTGGCGATGCGCGCAACCACCTTCCGGAGCTGCCGGAAGCTAGAAAGATGCGTCTCATTCAGCAGTACGGAATCCCCGCCGCAGGTATAACTGGCACGGGGTCGATGGCGATCCCTGTCCCCTCCATAGCGGGCACCGGACTTTCGCCGACTGAGGTCGAGCAGCTGACGGCAACTCCCGCTCTTGCCGAATACTTCGAGGCAGTCGCTCGCGCATCGGGCGACGGAAAGGCGGCGTACAACTGGGTGATGGGCGAAGTGCTCGCAGTGCTGCACGCCTCGGGCGGAGACATCGCGCACTTCCGGGTCCGGCCGGCGGATCTCGCGCAGCTTCTCAATCTCGTGCGCGACGGCACCATAAGTCACACCGCCGCGAAGCGCGTCTTCGCGCTGATGGTGGAAACCGGCAAGCAGCCGGCGCAGGTGGCGGCTGACGAAGGGCTACTGCAGGTCGGCGATGAAGGTGCGATCGCGACGTGGGTCGATGAGGTCCTGCGGGAGCACCCGGAAGAGGCCACGCGATACCTCGCCGGCGAGAAAAAGCTTCAGGGAGTATTGGTCGGTTTCGTGATGAAAAAATCGAAAGGCCGCGCCGACCCGAAGCGCGTGAATCAGTTGTTGTCGGCCCGCGGCGGGTAAAGAGGCTCGGGAAGGCCCGCCGCATACCGCAGCGCCGAGCGCGGCAACCCGAAGTGATGCTGCGCCTGCTCGAACACGTGCTCTTCGCCCCCTCGGCGGAGCGCCGCGCGGCGAATTTTCTTCGCTTCGCGCAATGCAATTGTGCCGGCCGGGTCCAGCAGGAAAGGCTCGGCCCGATCCAGCCGCGTCAGCAGATCGACGACGAAATCGAATGCTCGCACCATGTAGGTGCCGACTTCCTCGTCGCTCAGATCCCAGCGGCTCTTTTCCTCGACGAGATGGAAGATCCGTTGCCACGATTCCGTGTCGGCGACGTAAACCATCCCGCGAAAGATTCTCCTGTTGGTGGGCGTGCTGAAGATCGTCGGGCTCAGAATTCGATCGAGATGCTCGTCGGAGTGCGAGTGGTCGCGAAGGATCAGCTGTTTTGCGGTCCGGCTGAAGCGCTCGCCGATGTGCGTGTCGAAGCGGCTCTCCCAGTAACTGTGGCCGAGTGCCGCGGTGGACGATGTGATCGTGAGCTGGTGCGGCACGAAATAATTGTGCGCGACCGAATCGGCGGCGAGGTGCGCGAGATAGCCGAGCCCGAACGCGCGCAGCGCATCTGACTCCGCGTTGTCGTGGATCTCGAAGCCGACGTTCCACGAATGGCAATGGCGGCCCGCGGCGGCGTATTTCTTCGCCATGCTCGTGTCCGCCGCGATCGAGCCGTAGAGAAAATCGTAGGGGAACGCCGATAGCAGCTCGGCGATGCTGGAGGGAAGAAGCGCGAGCGAGCGCATGACTGCTTCTCCCAGAAAGATGTGCGTGCCGGGAGTCCAGGCGTGCGCAATGGCTGGCGTGAGCACCAGCGCCAGCAGCACGGCCAGCGCGATACGGCCGGCCGAGACCGCGCGCGGTGAAGCGCGCACCATTCCGAGCGACCTAGATCCCGATGCGCTTACGCTGCCGCCGGACTGCTTTTCTGAGATCGTCCAGCTCGTCCTTCACGACGTTGTTGATCGCGTCGCGCGCGGTATCGACGTAATCACGCACCTGCTCAACCATGTCGTCGACGGGAATCCGGTCGACTAGCTCCTCGCCCCGGTCCACGGCTGTTCGGAATCCGCGCTTGGCGCGCGGACCTGCCCAGCGCGCGCCTTCCATTGCGCGATCGCCCGCCCATCTCGCGCCTTCGAGCCCGCGGCTTCCGGCCCACCTCGCGCCCTCCACTCCGGCCAATCCGGCGAGCGCGGCACCACGCCCCGCGTAGCGAACCAATGGTCCCACCGGCCGGCGGCCCGAGGGCCCTCGCCTAAGAAGCAGCGTGATTCCGGCGCCGACCGCCGCGCCGATGATAGCCGCGGTCAGTAGGTCGTATTGCTGCTCACGCTTATCGTCCAGCTCCATTTCTGGGCCGGACGCGCGGGCGCGGTTTCTCCCCACCGTCGGCTCTGTCTTCGTCGTAGTTCCCATCGTTCCAGTCCTCCTCGTCAAATGCCTGATTGATTCCCGTTTGCACGCCGCGGATGGTCGACGCAGTCGTTACGAAGGCGGATTCCGCCTCCTCTTGCACGACTTCCAACAGCGCATTGAGCTGATTGATCCTGTCCTCCGCCGCGCTCGCGGCCTGCTGCAATCGCTGATTTACAGCCGCCACAGTCTGACTCACCTGCTGTATGTCTACGCGGAGCGAGGTCGAGATGTAGTCGACGTTGTCCGCGATCGCGCTCGCGTGCCGCATCAACGGGTTGATATCCCCGTAGATCTTGTTCAGCATGTCGCTGACTTTCTTGAAGCTCTTCCTGAAATTCCAGGCGGCGGGCACCAGCGGCACTGCGAGGATGATCACCATGATGGTCATGACGACCCTCGCCGCGCCGGTGATCTTTTCCCACAACCCCGGCTCGGCCACGACCTGTTTCGAGTAGATCGTGTCCGGAAACGCGCGGGCAGCCTGCAACAGCAGCTCAGTGCCGCTACCGATCCATCCCGTCATACGTGTGAAGTGTGCAAGGGAGAGGCCATTTATCGAGGGGGTTTAGGTCACGGTACAAAGAGTGCTCAGTACGATATATTTTCGCAACAGATCCTCACCACCGACCGTAATCAACATGCCTGCACTGCAGTTCGTCGTCGAGGGAGGCAGACCCCTCAGTGGCTCTATTCGGCCTTCCGGAAACAAGAACGCCGCGCTGCCGATTGTGGCCGCGGCGCTTCTTTCTCAAAACAAAGTACATCTGGAGAACGTTCCGCGGATCCGTGACATCGAGACGCTCGTCGAGCTCATTCGCTCGGTCGGCGCCTCCATGGAATGGGTTGGGCGGAACTCGCTCGATATCCTCGCCAAGGAATTGCGTCCGGCCGATCTCAATCCGATGCTGTGCGCCAAGATCCGAGCGTCGATCCTTCTCGCCGCGCCCCTTCTCGCGCGCTGCGGACACGTGACGCTGCCACCACCCGGCGGCGACGTGATCGGACGCAGAAGGCTCGACACCCACTTCCTCGCTCTCGAGCAGCTCGGCGCCCAATTCACGCACGGCAAGATGATCGAGATGCGCGTCAACGGCTTCCGCGGCGCCGACGTGTTTCTCGACGAGCCGAGTGTCACCGCAACCGAGAACGCGCTGATGGCGGCGTCGGCAGCGACCGGCACCACCGTTCTTCGCAACGCCGCGAGCGAGCCCCACGTCCAGGACCTGGCGCATTTTCTCATCGCGCTGGGAGCGGAGATCGAGGGCGTCGGCACCAACACGATGACCATTCATGGCGGCCGGTCGCTCGGAGCCAAGCCGGTTACACACACCATCGGTCCCGATCACATCGAGGTCGGCTCCTTCATTGGGCTCGCCGCGGTAACCAAGTCGGAGCTGAGAATCGAGAACGCCGGCATCGAGCATCTTCGCTCGACGCGGATGGGTTTCTCCCGCCTGGGGATCGAGTGCGTAGAGGATGGGCCGGACCTGATCGTGCCGGCGAAGCAATCGCGGCAAATCCAGTCCGACATGGGCGGCCATGTGCCGAAGCTCGAAGACCAGCCGTGGCCGGCGTTCCCCGCGGACACGATGTCCATCGCGATCGTCACCGCGACGCAGTGCGAGGGACTCATTCTCATGCACGAGAAGATGTTCGAGTCACGCATGTTCTTCGTCGACAAGCTGTCCACCATGGGCGCGCGCATCGTGCTCTGCGATCCGCACCGCGCGCTGGTATACGGGCCGTCGCGCCTGCGCGGCGCGTTCCTCGAGTCTCCCGACATCCGCGCGGGAATGGCAATGCTGCTTGCGGCACTGTGCGCCGAAGGCACGAGCTTCATCAACAACGTCGGCCAGATCGAGCGCGGCTACGAGCGCATCGATGAGCGCCTGAACGCGCTCGGTGCCGCGATCACTCGCGTCGACGATCGCCGCCAGTAGCGTGAATGAGGTTCCGAAGGAGGCAATCCCCGATTTCGAGAGTTGGGGGATTCGCGCCTTCACGACGACCCGCGACGCCGGATCGTTCGGTCTCTCGGGCACCGATCCCGTCAACGAAGTCATGGGCCGGTGGACCGCGGTGCAGCACGAGCTGGCCGAAACCGCGCGCCGGCTCGCATCGATTCGGCAGGTCCACGGTACTCGCGTCCTCGTGCACACCGGCGGCTGGGAAGGCTGGCTTCGGGGCGAGGAAGCGGACGGACACATTGCTTCCGAGAAGGGAATCGCGCTCGCCGTTGGTGTGGCGGACTGCGTGCCGGTGTTCATCGCCCACCCCTCGGGTATCGTGGCGCTGCTGCATTCCGGGTGGAGGGGAACTGCCGCCCACATCACCACCGAAGCCATCGCCGCGCTCGCCAGATACGGGCTGCCACCGGACGAGCTGGCGATCCATCTGGGCCCGGCAATCTGCGGCCGTTGCTACGAAGTGAGCGCCGAGGTACGCGAGCAGCTAACGGGACAGCCCGCCACTCGGCCGGGACACGTCGATCTGAGATCGCTGATCGCCGAGCATGCCACAGAGACGGGAGTGCAGAAGATCACAGTCAGCTCATCGTGCACGCGCTGCGACAACGATCGCTTCTTCTCGCACCGCGCGGGCGACGAGGGCCGCCAGATTGGAGTGATCGCAGCACAGGCTTAGCTGGGGTGCTCAGCTTGACTCGCCTCAGCCACCTTTCTACATTGTATAGGGCGTTCAACTCGGCGGCCAACCGGAATGTGGGGATACCCCCACATTTTTTTGTCTCTGGAAGAAACCTCGAACCTGGATGAACGAAACGCTGGAATCTCTTGTGGCATCGGAAATTAAGCCACTTGGACTGGAGCTTTTCGAGTTTAAGATCGGGGGCAGCAATGGTCGTCCCGTTCTCGACGTTCGGGTCGAGCGCGAGGATGGAGAGAAGGTGACGGTGGACGATTGCGCGGCTGCTTCGCGCGCGATCGAGGCAAGGCTGGACGCGGAAGATTTTGGTGGCAAGAGATACGTGCTGGAGGTCTCGTCGCCGGGGCTCGAAAGACCGCTCCGGAACGCGAAAGATTGGAAGAGGTTCGTCGGCAGGAGCGCGGTAGTCACCACGAACGTGGTGGGCGATCCGGCCGGTCGGCGGACGGACGAAGTTGAGATCGCCGGTGTCGAAGGGGATGCCGGGCAGGAAGTTGTGATAGTCCATAACGAGCGCGGCGATGAGCGGCGCTTTCCGCTCGCCGCAGTCGAGAAGGCGCGGTTGGCGTTCCACTGGAAACGGTAGGGGTTCAGGACATGGTGGCTTCAGTAGAAATTCTGACGGCGATCCGCGAGTTGACCAACTCGAAGCAGATCGATCGCGCCGAATTGCACGGGCTTCTCCAGGATGGCATCAACGCCGCCCTCGCCAAGAAGCACGGGCCTACGGTGCAGGCTGAAGTCGACATCGACGAGAGCAAGGGCGCGATCCGCATCGTTCTCCTCAAGACCGTGGTCGAAGAGGTTACCGACCCCGCGAGCCAGATATCACTCGAAGATGCCCGCTTCGAGGACGCCGAGTTTCAGGTCGGCGACCAGATGGAGATCCCGGTCGATTTCGCCGAGTTCGGACGCACGGCGGTTCAGGCGGCGAAGCAGCGGATCATTCAACGCGTCAGGGAAGGCGAGAGATCGAAGATCCGCGACGAGTTCTCCAGCAGAGTCGGAGATCTTCTCTCCGGAGAAGTCCAGCAGATCGAGCGCGGCAAGCTCGTCATCATGCTCAATAAGTTCCGCGAGGCGGAAGCGATCATTCCTTACCGCGAGCAGAACCACCGCGAGCATTTCCATCAGGGCGATCCGATCCGCGCCGTACTGAAGCGCGTCGAGGAGACTCCGAAGGGGCCGCGTCTCGTTCTTAGCAGAGCGGATGCGCTCTTCGTGAAGGCGTTGTTCAAGCTCGAGGTCCCGGAGATCCAGCAGAATCTGGTCGACATCCGCGCCAGCGCGCGTGAGGTCGGAAGCCGAACCAAGATCGCGGTGTTCTCGCGTGACGATTCGGTCGATCCGGTGGGCGCCTGCGTCGGCCTCAAGGGCTCGCGCGTTCAGGCAGTCGTCAACGAGCTCGGCGGCGAGCGAATCGATATCGTCCCATGGTCGGCCGATCCCGAGCGCTTCGCCAAGCTGGCGCTCGCGCCGGCGCGCGTCGCGCGCGTGTTCAGCGATCCGGCGACGAAGACGATTCAGGCGATCGTGGACGAGGATCAGCTGTCTCTCGCGATCGGACGCAACGGTCAGAACGTGCGCCTCGCGTCGGAGCTCACCGAATGGAAGATCGAGCTCTACTCGAGTCGTGAGTGGATGGAGCGTGGCACCGATCAACCGATCTTTGCGCCGCTTCCGACCGACGAGCCCGTATCGGGCGTGAATCCGCGCCTCGTCGACATCGAGGGAATGCAGCCGGCAACGGTCGCCGTTCTCGAAGAGGCCGGCTACAAGACGCTGGACGACATTATAGATCTCGAGCGCGAAGATTTTCTGCGTCTGCCCGGCATCGCGCCGGAAGAGGCGGACCGTCTGATGGCGATCATCAACGAGCTGACGACTGACGAAGCGCCGGAGACCGGCGATGAGGCGGTTGCGACGACAGAGGCGGATGCGGAGGCGGGCAGCGAGATGGCATCCGAGGGCGGAAGCGCTGCCGCTGCCGCGGTCGAGCTGACGCCGGAGAAGGAAGAAAAGAAAACGGAAGGGAAGAAAAAGGAAGCGAAGGCGACGGAAGGGAAGAAGACGGAGTAGCGGAGAGTGGACGCCGTTCAGCAGCGCAAACTCCTCGGCCTCATCGGTCTGGGTGTTCGCGGACGCGGGGCGATCGTCGGTGTGCAGCAAGTGCGGGAGGCGGCGAAGCGCGGCAAGTTGTTTCTGGCTATTGCAGCGCCCGACGCGTCGAGTAACAGTTTGGACAAAGTGCTTCCGCTGCTTCGGGCTCGCGGAATCACGGTCCTCGCTGGTCCACCGGCCGCCGAGTTGGGCGCGGCAGTGGGACGCGATGCCACCGCGGTAATTGGTATTGTCGATAGAGGTCTGGCAAAGGGGATTCGGGCACTAAGCCCGACTCCGATGCCTGATGGCCGTAAGGACGGGGAGGAGCAGGGTTGAGCAAGCTTCGAGTACATGATTTGGCAGGCGAGTTCGGGGTTCCCAGTGACGAGGTGATCAATCTCCTTCGTCTGATGGACGTTCCTGTGCGCAGCCATCTGAGTCCGCTGAGCGACGATCAGGTTGCCCGCATCCGCGCCCGCTGGGAGCGCGAGAAGCGCGCGCGCGTTGCGGCTCCGCCGGCCGCGACTCGTCGTCGTCGCGGAACCGCGACGGCCGCTCCTGCCCCTGAAGCGAAGCCCGAGCCGGCCGCATCCGCGGAAGGCGCCACGAGGCGCCGTCGTCGTGCGGCCACTGAGCCCGTAGCAGAAGCACTGGTTGAGGCGCCGGCTCCCGAGGAAGGGAAATCGCCGGCTTCTGCAGCTCCAGCTGCTGCGCCGGCGCCAATCGCCGCTTCGATGCCGGCCGATGCTCCGACAATCGAGCTCCCAAGGACTCCGTCTGTTCCCGCGCGGTCCGCCGCGCCGCCCGCCCAGACCGCGCACGCTGGGACCGCGCACGCCGGCGACCGCAGCGATGGCCGCGAGCGTCAGCGTCCGCAGCCGGTAGTGCCGGGCGCTCCGCGTCCGCGCCCCGTTGCAACAGGAGCGCCGTACGCGCCGCCTCGTCCGGTCGCATCAGCGGCTCCAGGTGCAGGTACCGCACCGACGCGCCGCGACGATCGCGGCACGGGTGGGGGTCGCGGCGAAGAGCGTGGTGGGCGCCGCGGCAAGAAAGGAAAGCGCGGAGTCGATCAGGAAGCGGTATCTGCGAACATCGGCAAAACGATGGCGTCGATGCGCGGCCCAATTCGTCGCGGCGGAGCTCGCCGCGCGGAAGACGGCACCTATCGCGAGGAGCTCGCCGCGCAGCAGGCGGCCGAGGTGGAGCGTGAGAAGAAGACGGTTCGCGTCAACGAGTTCATCACCGTCAACGAGCTCGCGCAAATCCTCAAGACCCCAGCTGTCCAGATCGTCGGGTTCGCGTTCAAGAACCTCGGCCTGATGGTCACGATCAACCAGCGGCTCGACTTTGACCAGATCGAATTGATCGCGGGCGAGTTCGGCTTCCAGGCCGTGAAGGAAGAAGAGTACGCGGCCGATCTTAAGACCACACCAACTGCCGAGGATACCGCGGATCAGCTGGAATCTCGTCCGCCGGTCGTCACGATCATGGGTCACGTCGATCACGGCAAGACATCGCTGCTCGACTATATCCGCAAATCGAACGTCGTCGCCGGTGAGTCGGGCGGCATCACGCAGCACATCGGCGCATATCACGTCTCGCTGCCTGGCGGCAAGTTCATCACGTTCCTCGACACGCCCGGCCACGAAGCGTTCACGGCCATGCGCGCGCGCGGCGCGCAGGTCACGGACATCGTCGTGCTCGTCGTGGCTTCGGACGATCAGGTGATGCCGCAGACCATCGAGGCGATCTCGCACGCCAAGAACGCCGGCGTGCCGATGATCGTTGCGATCAACAAAATCGACGTTCCGGGCGCAAACCCGATGAAGGTGAAGCAGGGTCTTCTCCAGCACGGAGTCGTGCTCGAGGAGTTCGGCGGTACCGTCCTCTCGACCGAGGTATCCGCGAAGAAGGGAACGAATATCGACATCCTGCTCGATCAGATTCTGCTGCAGGCCGAGATCCTCGACCTCAAGGCGAATCCGAACCGGAGCGCCGTGGGCTCGGTGATCGAAGCGCAGCTCGATCCTGGCAAGGGCGCCATTGCGACGATTCTCATCAGCAACGGCACGCTTCGCGTCGGCGACGACTTTATCTGCGGCATGTACTCGGGCCGCGTGAGAGCGCTGCTGGATGAGCGCGGCCGCAACATCAAGGACGCGGGTCCCGCCATACCGGCTCAGGTCCTTGGCATCGGCGGGGTTCCGATGGCCGGCGACCAGTTCGTGGTTGTGGAAGATGCGATGGAGTCGCGCGAGATCGCGCAGCGCCGCCAGCGTCTCGACCGCGAGGCGAAGAGCCGCCGCACGGCCAAGGGCGTGGTGTCGCTGGAAGACTTCATGTCGCAGACGGCTCCCGGTCAGAAGCGGACGCTCCGCATCGTGATCAAGGCCGACCAGGGCGGTCCCGCGGAAGCGCTCGCGGACGCGCTTGGCCAGCTGTCACACGAGGAAGTCTCGGTAGACGTCATCCACCGCGGTGTGGGTGCCATCACGGAGAGCGACATTCTGCTCGCGCGTGCATCCGGCGCGATCATCGTCGGCTTCCACGTGCGGCCCGACAACAACGCGCGCGCCGCGGCCGAGCGTGAAGGCGTGGACATCAAGCTCTACAAGATCATCTACGAAGCGGTCGAAGACGTTCGTGCCGCGCTCGAGGGCATGCTTCGCCCCGAGGAGAAGGAGGTCGTGCTCGGCGAAGCCCAGGTTCGCGAGCTGTTCAAGGTTCCGAAGATGGGCGTGATTGCCGGCTGCTCCGTGCGCAGCGGAGTCATTAACCGACAGGGCCGCGTTCGCGTGATCCGCGACGGGGTGGAGATCTACGACGGAGCCATCGCGTCGCTGCGCCGCTTCAAGGACGACGTCAAGGAAGTGCGCGACGGATTCGAGTGCGGAATTGGCGTCGAAAACTTCAACGACATCAAGGTGGGCGACGTGCTCGAATGCTACAAAAAGGAGCAAGTGGCGCGGACTCTGAGCGGTACTGGTGAACTTGCAGTCTCTGGACCTACTATCTCTGGCTCGGGTCGCGTGACTGCATCGGGACGGAGAGGCTCCGAGGGCGCGCCTGCGTAACACGCGTCGAGCGGACCGCGTCGCCGAAGCGGTCCGCGTCGAGGTGGCGACATTCCTCACCGAATCGGTAAAGGATCCGCGCATCGTTGGCTTCGTCACCGTCACCGGCGCCGAGGTCAGTCCCGACCTCCGCCACGCCCGTGTCTACGTCAGCGTGCTCGGGAGTGATACCGAGAAGAAGGCGACTTTCGACGGGCTCGAGAGCGTTGCCTCGCACCTCCGCTCACGCGTAGCGCGCGAGCTGCAGCTGCGGGTCGCCCCCGATATTCAGTTCAAGGAAGACGACACCATCGCTCGGGCCGCCCGCATCGAATCGCTCCTCGCTGACGTGAAGAGGCAGGACGCCGCAGCGGGCCGTGGTCGCGAAGAAGACTGACCGTCCCGACGAGCTCTCGGCGCCCCCTCAGGGATTGTTGCTCGTAGACAAGCCCGTGGGAATGACTTCGCACGACGTCGTTCAGCACGTAAGACGAATTTACGGTGAGCGCAGCATTGGTCACCTCGGCACGCTCGATCCTTTCGCCACCGGGCTGCTCGTTCTCCTCCTCGGCCGCGCCACGCGGCTCGCGACGTTCATCGATGCCGAGCCCAAGGTTTACGAAGCGAGAATCAAGTTTGGAGAAGAGACCGACACTGACGACGCGACGGGGACAGTTATCCGTGTGGCACCCTCTCCACGCGAGGACGACGTCAGATCGGCGGTGAAGTCGCTCACGGGCACCATCTCCCAGGTACCTCCAGCGTATTCGGCGAAGAGTGTCGATGGAACCCGAGCGTACGATGCGGCCCGTCGGGGGGAGCCCCTCGATCTCGCAGCCGTGAACGTCACGGTACACAGTTGGGACCTGGGCAAACTCACCGGCGATTCGCTCTCGGCCGTCATCACCTGCAGCAGCGGGACCTACATTCGCGCTCTTGCCCGGGACCTCGGACGTCTCACATCCTCCGCGGCGCACCTCGAACAGCTCCGCCGCACGCGTGCCGGCGCGTTTGATGTGCGGGATGCCGCGACGCTGGAGAGCCTTGCCAACAGTCCAGCGCGCGTGAGAGCGCTGCGCGTCGTGCCGGATGCCTAGGCAAATCGACGCGTCCGACGAGTCGGGACTGCCGCCCTACGTCTCGGCCACGGTGATCACCGTCGGGACATTCGACGGCGTTCATCGCGGCCATCGCGACGTCGTCGAGCGGCTCGTGGCGCGCTCGCGCCATCTCAAGATCCCGAGCGTTCTCGTGACCTTCGAGCCGCACCCGCTCGAGATCGTGAATCCAGCGGCCGCTCCGCTGCTGCTCACCACGCACGACGAGAAGCTGGAAATCCTGGCCGAGACGGGCATCGACTATCTGGCGGTCGTGCCCTTTACCGCGGAGCTTGCCGCGTATTCCGCTGAGGATTTCGTCGAGCTCATCCTCAGGCGCTGTTTCCGGCTGCGGGAGCTGCTGATCGGCTATGATCACGGCTTCGGCCGGCAGCGGGCGGGAAATGTCGCTGTTTTGCGGACGCTCGGGGAACGAGACGGCTTCCGTGTCGATGTGGTGGACCCCGTCTCGACGCCGGACGGACACTCGGTGTCTTCGACCTCAATCCGCCGCGCGGTTGCGGGCGGTGATCTGGGCCGCGCGGCGGAAGCTCTGGGACGCCTCTACTCCGTGAGCGGCCGTGTCATCGAAGGATCGCAACGCGGCCGCAAGGTCGGCTTTCCCACCTTGAATCTTGGACCTCCGCCCCCGAGGAAGCTTCTTCCGCCCGAAGGTGTATATGCGGTGCGTGTTCAAACGGCGGCTGGCCCGTTTGGCGGGATGATGAACCTCGGATCACGGCCGACGTTTGGAGATTCGGCGACGTCGCTGGAGGCGCATTTGTTCGATACCAGCGGCGATTTCTATGGTGCGCACATTCGAATCGATTTCGTGGCCTGGCTTCGTGAGACCCGAAAGTTTGCGTCGGCGGAGATGCTGTCGAAGCAGCTCGCGCACGACGAGCGCGAGGCCAGAAACGCGTTGACTCTCCTTAGCGTTCCCGGTAATCTTACAGGCTAATTCCGAAGTGCTCCTTTTCCCCAAATCAGCAGCATGAGTCTGAAGTATCGGATTGCCATCATTCTGGGTCTCATTGCGGCGTCCATCTGGACGCTGTTTCCGCGCACGGTGGTGGAGCGCGTCAAGCGCAATGGCGAGTTCGTTTACGACACGGTCCGGCGCGTTCCATTGAAGCGTGGTCTCGATCTCCAGGGAGGTATGCACCTCGCCCTCGAGGTCGATGAGTCGAAGGGTCCCGTTCCCGACAAGAGCAAGGCGATCGACAACGCGCTCAAGGTCGTGCGCAACCGCATCGACGAGTTCGGCGTCTCCGAGCCGGTGGTGCAGAAGGCGGGCAGTGAGCGCATCATCGTGGAGCTGCCGGGCATCGACGATCCCCGCCGCGCCCAGGACGTCGTCCAGAAGTCGGCCTACCTGGAATTCCAGATAACGGACAAAACCCAGGCGCTCGAGAAGGCGCTGCCGAGACTCGATGCGCTGCTGAAGGATGCGAAAGTCGTCGTCGCCGCTACGACGCCCGACGCCAAGAAAGACACCACAAATGCCGGTCTGCAGTCTCTCTTCACGGCGGATACATCCAAGAAAGCCGACAGCTCCAAGACCGACAGTGCGGTAACAGGAACGGCCGGAGGCCCGGGTGCGTTCTCGAAGCTGATCCAGCAGGGACAGAACATGCCGGGCGAGTACTACGTCGCGCAGACTGATGTCGCACTGGTGACGCAATACCTCGGCATGCCCCAGGTCGTGGCCGCGCTTCCGCCCGCCAAGGTAATTCGCTGGAGCGGCGACACCGTCTCGCTCGGCAATCGCGTCTACAGGCCTCTCTATGTTCTCGACGCCAAGCCGATCATCACTGGCGAGTTTCTCACCGACGCCAAGCCGAACACCTCACCCACGGAAGGGAACCTCGTGCAGTTCACGATGAACAACGAGGGTGCCCGCCGTTTCCGCACCGAAACTTCGCGGCACATCAAGGACTACATGGCGATCGTGCTCGATCAGCGCGTGATGGGGCGTCCCCCCGTCATTCAGAGCGCCATCGGTGCGAACGGTCAGATCACGATGGGAGGCAAGGATCTTCAGGCGGCGCAGGACCTCGCGCTAGTCTTGAGAGCAGGCTCGCTGCCCGTTCCCCTCAAGGTCGTCGAGGTTCGGCAGATCGGCGCGAGCCTGGGCCAGGATTCGATCCACAAGGGCGTCACCGCCGGCATCATCGCCGTCGGTCTCGTCGTTGTCGTCATGCTTGGCTACTATCGGTTCTCGGGCGCGCTCGCGGTGGCGGCGCTCGCTCTCTATATCCTGTACACGCTGGCTGCGCTCGCCGGATTCCAGGCGGTCCTCACGCTACCGGGGCTCGCGGGCTTCGTGCTCTCGATCGGCATAGCGGTCGACGCTAACGTCCTGATCTTCGAGCGAATCAGAGAGGAGCTTGCTCACGGCAAGACGGTTCGCACCGCGATCGACGAAGGATTCCGTCACGCGATGAGCGCGATCGTCGACTCGAACGTCTCGACCGCGCTCACCGCGGCTGTTCTCTATCAGTACGGCACCGGGCCCGTTCGCGGCTTCGCCGTTACCCTTCTCGCCGGTATCGCCGCTTCGATGATCACCTCGATCTTCGTCGTGCGTACTTTTTACATGATCTGGTTGAATCGCTCGCGCGACGCCCAGACAACGCTGAGCATCTGATGCTTCGAATTCTTCACGACACTGCCTATGACTTCATCCGCTGGTGGAAGGTGATGGCGGCGATCACGATCGCCTTCATCCTGCTGGGTTTTGCATCTCTCGCCATAAAGCCTCCCAACTACAGCATCGAGTTCACCGGCGGAACGCTGATGCAGCTCGAGTTCACGAAGCCGCCGGATGTCGGCGTGATCCGCTCGACGCTCGACGAGGCGGGAATCCACGGAGCCGAGATCCAGCAGTTCGGGACCAACCGCGAGTTCACGGTGCGGGCGCAGGACCCGAGCACGGTGGCCGCGCAATCGAAGGGCGCGGAGAGCATAGCCGTGACTATCGAGAAGGTGCTGAAGACAAAGTTCGGCGAGAACGACGTGAAGGTGGCGCGCAGGGAGGCCGTCGGCCCCCGCGTCGGAAGCGAGCTTCGGCGCGGAGCGATCATCGCGATCCTCCTGTCGTTCCTCATTACGCTCGTGTACCTCTCGATCCGGTTCGAGTGGCGCTTCGCCACCGCGGCGGTCATCGCGACCAGCCACGACGTGTTCACCACGATCGCGTTCCTCAAGCTGATGCACCTGGAGATCTCGCTGACCGTCGTAGCCGGACTTCTCACCGTGCTCGGATATTCGCTCAATGACACGATCATCATCTTCGACCGCGTCCGCGAGAACCTGCGGAAGGGAAGGAAGGAGACCCTCTACGATACGCTTAATCGCTCCATCAACGAGACGCTGCCGCGGTCGGTGCTGACCCACGTCACCGTCTTCGCCGCGACCCTCTCACTGCTCATTTTTGCGGGCGAGGTCATTCGTCCCTTCGCCTGGGTGATGGCGTTCGGAGTCGTCACCGGAACCTTCAGCTCGATTTACGTAGCAGCGCCGGTGCTCCTCTGGATCGAACGCAAATGGCCCCGCAAGACGGGCGTACGTCAATCTTCGTCGACAGCCACGCCCACCTCGCGGACGCAGCGTTCACCGGCGACCGCGACGCGGTAATCTCCCGCGCCCGCGATGCGGGCGCGCTGGCGATCGTCTGCATCGGGGAGTCGCTCGCGACCGCGGCGGTCGCCGCCCAGTGCGCGGCGGACAATCCCCGGTTCGTCTTTGCGACCGCCGGAATCCATCCCCACGACGCAGCCGCGTTTGACGCGTCGCGCGACGTTCCGAAGCTGCGCGAGCTGCTCAGACACTCCGCCGTCGCGGTCGGCGAATGCGGACTCGACTATCACTACGACAACTCTCCGCGCGAAGCCCAGCGCGCCGCGTTCTCGGCTCAGATTGCGCTCGCCGATGAGATGGATAAGCCGGTCGTCGTCCACACCAGAGACGCCGAAGACGACACCCGCTCGATCATTCGCGACGCCCGAGCCGCCGGCGTCCTCGGAGTCCTGCACTGCTACACGGGCTCTCACTCGCTGGCCGAGCTCGCGCTCGACGCGGGATGGTTCGTCTCGTTCAGCGGGATCGTGACCTTCAACAAATGGGCGGACGACGACCTGGTGCGGCTGGTACCGCGGGATCGCCTGCTAGTGGAGTCCGATTCTCCGTATCTCGCGCCCGTTCCGTTCAGGGGGAGACGCAACGAACCGGCGTGGGTTGCCCACACGCTTTCGAAGGTTGCAACGGCTCGGGGCGACGATCCTCTCGAGCTTGGACGGGCGACGGCTGCGAACGCCGAGCGACTTTTCGGTCTGGCCTTTGAAGCTCCCTAGTGTGTAACATTCGCGCTCACGCTGACTCTGCCCGTTTCAAGGCAGCCGACGGAGAATTGAATGCCACTCAAGAAAATCAGTACTGACAAAGCGCCCTTGGCGATCGGCCCCTATTCGCAGGGAATCATCGCCAACGGTTTTCTGTTTACAGCGGGGCAGATTCCGCTCGATCCCGCCGCGGGCAAGATCGTCGAAGGCGGAATCGTCGAGCAGACCGAACAGGTAATGCGAAATCTTCAGGAGGTGCTTCGCGCCGCTGGAGCGTCGTGGGGCGATGTCGTGAAGACCACCGTCTACCTGCAGGATCTCGCGCATTTTCCCACCATGAACGAGGTCTACGGCAAGTGCCTCGGCGATGCGCGTCCGGCCCGCTCCACCGTTCAGGTTCCGGCTCTTCCTCGCGGTGCCATGATCGAGATCGACGCGATCGCCGTCGTCGGCTCCAAGTAAGCGGCTGGATTCCCGAGTGAGCACCTCGAAAACGCGCGAAGAGCTGTTCAGGCTCACTGCGTTCGCGCGTTGCGCCGGTTGAGCGTCAAAAATGGGTCCGGGTGACCTATCCCGCGCGCTGGCCGCGCTCCCTCTAATGTCAGATCCACGGCTGCTCGTCGGCAGAGAGACGTTCGACGATGCCGGGGTCTTCCGCGTGTCCGATGATCTCGCTCTCGTCCAGACGGTGGATTTTTTCGCGCCCATCGTGGACGATCCCTTCGATTTCGGACAGATCGCCGCCGCGAACGCGCTTTCTGACGTGTACGCCATGGGGGGCCAGCCGCTCACCGCGCTCAACATCGTCGCTTTTCCGACGAACGACTTGCCCCTCGAGGTGCTGACGAGAATCCTGGCCGGAGGCCAGGACAAGGTTCACGAGGCCGGAGCGGTCATCGTTGGCGGACACACGGTCGTGGATACCGAGCTCAAATACGGTCTCGCTGTGACGGGCCGCGCGCACCCGGACTTTCTCCTCACGAACGCGGGCGCGCGACCGGGCGATCAGCTCGTTCTCACCAAGCCGATCGGAAACGGGATTCTCGCCACGGCCGGAAAGCGAGGACAGCTTTCGCCGGAATCCGAGCGCGCGATGCTCGAGGCAATGAAAGCGCTCAACGGCGCGGCCAGTCGAGCCGCGCTCGCTGTCGGATCGCGCTGCGCCACCGACATCACGGGCTTCGGGCTGCTGGGCCACATGTCGCACATCGCGCGCGCGAGCAATGTCACGCTGCTCCTGGACCTCGACGCGATTCCGATCCTCCCGGGAGTCCGCGAGGCCGTAAGAGCCGGATTCGTTACCGACGGCGCGAAGCGGAACGCGGAATATCTCCGCGATCTCGTCCACTGGAAGAAGGGAACCGAGGAGGATCGCGCAATTCTCCACGACCCGCAGACATCGGGCGGCCTCCTCGTGTGCATCAGTCGGTCGCGAACGCCCGACTATCTTTCACGCGTGGCGGGATCGGTAGTCGTGGGCGAGGTCATCGAACGGGGAGAAGTTGCGATCGAAGTTCATTGAGACGCGTGGGGGTGGATGGGGCCTGGTGGCTTCCGTGATCTTCAAAATCACTGTGACCCTACTTCGTAGGGTCGGGTGGGTTCGATTCCCACACTCTCCCGCCACCCTGCTTGCCGCGGCGCTACTCTGTCCCGCTCTGTTCGTCCCCCGCACGTCCGTGGCGCAGCAGCGGGATAGCGCCCGCGCAGGAATCGCCGCCCCAGTGGCGAAAACGCCGCAACCCGCTGCAACCGATACGCCGAAGCCGCCAATGACGCCGCGTCGCGCCTTTCTCAGTTCGCTCCTCATTCCGGGCTACGCGCAGACGGTCTTCGGTCGCGACCACGCTGCGATGCTGTTCGCGGTGATCGAGATCGGGTCCCTCGGAATGGCCCGCAAAGCCGCCCAGGATCTCGCCGAGGCGAAGGCATTCGTGAAAGACAGCATCGTTGCTACGTACAAGATTGATCCCGTCACCGGCATCGCGATCATCGATCCGAAAACAGGGCTCCCGGTTCCGGACACCTATATCGCCAGCCGCTTCACTCCCGATCGAATCAAGGCGCGCCGAACGCACTACGAGGACTGGATCGCGGCGATCCTGTTCAACCATCTCTTCTCCGGCGCCGACGCGTACGTCGCCGCCAATCTCTGGGATTTCAAGGCGAATATCGGCGTCGTGGCAACTCCGAATTCCGCCGGAGTTTACGCGTCGCTGAGACTGAGATGAGCAGCTCCGCGCCGATCGGCGTTTTCGATTCGGGAATGGGCGGCCTTACCGTCGTCCGGGAGATGATCAGCCAGCTGCCGAACGAGAGCATCATCTACTTCGGCGACACCGCCCGCGTGCCGTACGGCCCCAAGAGTCCGGACACAGTTCTGAGATACAGTCGGGAAATCACGGCGTTTCTCAAAGGCGAAGGTGTGAAGGCTCTCGTCGTCGCGTGCAACACCGCGACCGCGCACGCGCTTCCCGCTCTGCGCGAGGAGTTCGATTTCCCCATCATCGGCGTGATCGAGCCTGGCGCCCGCGCGGCCGTCGCCGTGACAAAAACCAAACGGGTCGGCGTGATCGGAACCGCGGGAACGATCAAGTCGCTCGCATACGAAAAGGAGATCAGGAAGCTTCTTCCCGACGCGCAAGTCACGGCCCAGGCCTGCGCGCTCTTCGTGCCGCTGGTCGAGGAAGGCTGGCTCGACAGCGAGGTGACGCGCGCGATCGCCCGCAACTATCTCGCGCCGCTCGTCTCCTCTGACGTCGATACGCTGGTTCTCGGATGCACCCACTACCCGCTCATGAAAACGGTGATCGGGAATGTCGTCGGGCGCGATGTAAGATTGATCGATAGCGCGCACGAGACCGCGCGTGAGGCGGGGGAAGTTCTGCGGGCAGACGGTCTGGAGAACACGACGCCCAACGGCGCGCGCTATCGCTTCATCGCCTCTGATGCGCCGGACACATTCCTGGCGCTCGGCCAGCGCTTTCTCGGGTCATCTATTGATCGAGTTGAGACGCTTACCCTGGGCTGATCCGTCCCACTCGCGCAGCTCGATGGCTTCGTCTGTCAGCCTGAGGAAGGTGGGCGCGTCCAGCCAGGAGCCCGCGTTCCCGAAAACTCCACCACTGCCCATTCGCTCGAGCGCCGCGACGTGGGAGTGTCCGTACACGAGCAGGTCGAGATCCTTCGCGTTTTCCAGTTGTTGCCTCGCGTAGGCCCGGAGGCCACGTCCCTCGTCCTTGGCGCGATAGGTTCTGCTCGCGTTGGAGCTGCGTTGAGCAAGCTTGCTCGCCCAGTCAGGGTGCAGCATCCGAAATGCCCTGATAGCCAGTGGATGGCGCATGACCGGACGAATCATCCGGTAGCCGCGATCTTCGCGGTCGCGCAGCCCGTCGCCGTGCTCGATCCGCACTCTCCAGCCGGCGACCGTTCCTTCCCACGGGCCGACGATGTAGCTGACGCCGACATCTTCGCGCAGTACCTCGCCGCCCCAGCAGTCGTGGTTGCCCGCGACCCAGAGGATATCCACGCCCGCATCCTTGAGCTCGGCGAGCGCGGCCAGCGCGCGAAAGCTGTGGCGTGGAATCACCGTCTTCCACTCGAACCAGAAGTCGAAGAGATCGCCGTTGATGATCAGCGACTTCGCGTCTCCAGCGAGCCCGCGCAGAAATGACACGAGCGATCGCTCGATTTGGGGGCTGGCGACGCCCAGGTGCGCGTCCGACACGATGTAGCAGGGGGCGTTGGGCACCGCTCAAGTTAGCGCGGTGAGGCAGGCTTTACAAAGCATCCCGGGCGGGGCATTTTCGCTTCTCCCCTCCAAATGACATCCCATTCGAATCGTGGGACGGCTCACACCGTCGAGTTCCGGGTCCGTTACGCCGAGACCGACCAGATGCAGGTCGTGTATCATTCCAACTATCTGATCTGGTGCGAGGTTGGGCGCACTGAATTCATTCGCGCACTGGGAACTCCGTACGCCGAGCTGGAGAGGCAGAACGTCACGCTGGCCGTCGTCGAGGCGAGCCTTCGCTTCCATTCCGCCGCGCGCTACGACAATCTGATTCGCGTGACCACCACTATCAGCGATGTGAGGTCGCGCACGATCACGTTCGACTACGTGATCAGCAACGCGGAAACGGGAGAGCGCCTCGTAACGGCCTCGACCAGGCTGGCTTCGCTCACGCGCGACTCTCGACTCACTACATTGCCCGAATCACTTCGCAAGGTACTTAAGGATGCGGCTTCGTAAGCACTTCGTTAACACCCTTCCGCTGGTCAGCACCCTCCTGCTGGTCGGAATTGCCGCCACCGCTCATGCACAGGCGTTGCCCCCGGCGATCGGCGCTCGCGAGGTGAATCTCTACGCCCGGCTTCTCGCGATGACCGACACACGCCAACTCGACACGGCGCTTGTTGATCGCGCCCTCGCGAGCAAATGGCGTCCCATGCGCGCGGCGGCAACACTCGCCATCGGCCAGGTCGGCACGGAACCCGGAATGGCGGGCGCGTCGCGCCTTCGCGCGTTGCTCAAGGATCATGACCTGACAGTCGCCGCCGACGCTGCTTACGCGCTCGGTATGTTACGCGATACGGCGTCGATTGCCGACCTCGGCGCGGCGCTCGCGTTGAATCACGAAGTCGCGCGCGAAGCGGCCTGGGCATTGGGAGAGATCGGTGCTCCCGCGCGCGCGGCAATCACAACGGCCCTGAGGAGCGGTCACGATCACGACACGGCGATCCAGCTACTGCTCGCAGCAGCGAAGCTGCGTCCACTACCTGTCGCGGAGGTCAGGCCATATCTGAGAGAGGGGCACCCATCAGTTGTGTGGGCGGCATCCTATGCGATCGCGCGCACCCGCGCGCCCGGTGGCGTGCGCGAGCTGATCGATCTCGAGGCGTCGCCGGCCTTAAGTGCGAGACCCCAGAATCCCGACCGTTCGGTGGACATGTCGGCGCCGTACACCGACGCCCTCAGCGGAAATCAGCGCGCCCGGGCCGAGATCGCGCGTGGAATCGCCAAATCGGCGGCTGGGGATTCACTTGGCCCGAAAGCCTTCGCTGTCCTCGCCCGGCTCGTAGCTGATGTCGATCCACACGTTCGCATCAACGCCGTCCGTTCTCTCGGCACGTACGGTCCGCTGGCGAAGGCATCGCTCATTTACGCGACGCGGGACTACGATCCGAACGTGAGGATCGCGGCGGCGCAGAGCTTCGGAACGGTTCTGTCAAAAGACGCTACCGAGCTTCCGGCACTGTGGGCAGCCGACACTTCGATCGCGTATCGCTCGTCGCTGCTGGCGTCAGCCGCGCGAGCGGGTCTGCGGCCAGCGGAGCTGACTCAGTGGACATCGAGCCCGGACTGGCGGCTCCGTGCAGCTGTTGCTTCGGCGGCTGGCGACACGATCGATCGAGCCTTTGCGATCTCGCGCGCCGCTCCACTGACGCGAGATCCCGATCCGAGAGTGCGCGCAGCGGCGTACGCCGCGCTTGCTCCGCCGCCAACGATGCCGCTCGAAGACAGCGCCCACGCTCTCATGGTGAATGGCCTTAGGGATCCCGACTTCTACGTGCGCGCAACTGTCATCGGCGCGCTCGCTGATCGGCCGTCCGTCGTTGACCTCGCGGCGGTTCTCGCCAGCTACAGTCAGGCAGGCCGGGATTCGGCGAATGACGCGAGGCTGGCGGCGATACAGTACGTCGGCGCTCTCTGGAAAAAGGATAGCAGCTCTCTCAACGCCACGTGGCGTGCTCAGCTTGCCGGGACACCGGTGCCGGCCGATCCCCTCGAGCGGGCCGCTGGAAAAACGATTCCCGTCTGGTCGAGATGGGCAAGCATCGCGGCCACACCCAGGCCGATTGGATGGTACGAAGGAGTGGTACGCGCGATCGTTATGCCGGCGTACGTCGGGAAGACACTGAACGCGACGATCAACACCGTGCGTGGACCCATCCGTCTCGAGCTGTTCGGGACCGATGCTCCGATCACCGTATGGAACTTTCTCAGCCTCGCGCGGTCTGGATACTATCGCAACACACGCTTTCACCGAGTGGTTCCAAACTTCGTTGCCCAGGATGGCGACCCGCGTGATGATGGAAATGGTGGCCCCGGTTACGCGATACGTGACGAGATGAATCGCCGCCGCTACGAGCGCGGAGCGGTCGGCATGGCGCTCTCCGGACCCGATACCGGCGGCAGCCAGTATTTCATAACTCACTCGCCACAGCCGCACCTCGACGGTCACTACACAGTGTTCGGCAAGGTGATTCGCGGCTATGACGTATTGGACAAGCTCGTTCAGGGCGACCTGATCACGCGCATCGATCCCAAATGAAACTGCTCGCTGCTTTCATGATCGTCGCGGCTGTCGGCTGCGTACCATCGGCTGCGCCGCTAAAGGGCGTGCCGGCGCCGGACCGCTCGCTTCCGTCGCTCTCGCTAAAGCCCGGGCACCGTCACCTCGTGTTCAAATGGGAATACCAGGAAGGCGACATTGCAGCTCGCGGTGATGGTTCCGTGCGCACCGCCGCACCGGATAGCGCGCGACTCGACTTCTTCCTCGGCGGCGGACTCGGAGCTGGAGCAGCCGTGCTCATCGGTGACTCGTTGCGTTCACACCACGCCGAGCTCGCGCGCCGCTACATTCCTCCGTCGCCCATGATGTGGGCTGCACTCGGCCGGCTTGCGATTCCCGCTCTTCCGGACACGGTGGTTCGCATTGACGGCGATTTGCTCCGTGCCGACTTCGGGAGTCCGGTGCAGTGGAGAGTAGGCATTCGGGGTGACACGCTGGTGGAGCTGCAACACATCTCTGGTGGAAAAATCACTGAAAGCCTCACGCGCGGAGCCAATGGAGTGTTCACTTATGATGCGCCTGGAGCAAGGCGTCGGCTCGAGCTGACGTTTCTGCGAGACCAACCTGGATCTTTCGATGCGTCGATTTGGAGTTTATAGTGTTGTCCTGGTTGCGCTGAACGCCTGCATCCCATACAGCTTTACGGGAGGCGGGCTGCCCTCTCACATAAGGACGGTTGCGATCCTTCCTTTCGAGAACCAGACGGCAACACCAGAACTGCCGCGCCAGCTCACCGATGCTCTCCGCAGCCAGCTTCACGATCGGCTCGGGTTGCGCGACGCGTCTGAGGCCAAGGCGAGCGCGATCGTCCGCGGCACGATCCAGCGGTACGAAACCGACATTCCCATCGGGTTCAGCGCCAACAATAAACAGACGACGACGGCGAAGCGCCTGCTGCAGCTCGTCGTTGACATCGAGATGATCGATCAGGTAACAGGCAAGACGCTCTGGCAGCGGAAAGGCCTGCTCGCCGAGGGGCAGTACGAGGAGCGCGGTGAGCCCGCCGGCAGAAAGGTGGCGATCGACCGGATCGTGAACACCCTGATTGAAGGTGCACAGTCACAGTGGTAAATCGCCGCGGTGAGAGCAGGATCGGTTGTCTGCTCCCTGTGCTGATTCTCGCAGTGGCGGCCTACTTCGCGGTGGATTTCGGCGAGGCCTATTTCCACTTCTATCAGTTCAAGGACGCGATGGGGCAGGAGGCGAGGTTTTCGACGGACAAGACGGACGTCCAGATCACCACTCGACTATCAGCGCTGGCGGACTCTCTCCAGCTTCCTCCGGGCGCGGAGCTGATCACCATCGAGAGGACGACGACCACTGTCACCATATCGAGCGACTACGACGAAGTCATAAAGCTTCCGCTCAAGAAAGAGCAGGTCATTCATTTCCACCCGTCGGTTGTGAGCAGACTCTGAAGCCTCGAGATCCCGCGACGAAGATTGCGACATGGGCGGAGGCCGAGCGGTGGAGAGCTGGAAGGAAGGGTCGGGTAGCGTTCACCAATGGTGTGTTCGACCTGCTTCATCCCGGCCACATCGACCTCCTCACGGCCGCGCGCGAAACCGCCGACGCGCTCGTCGTCGGCGTCAACAGCGATGAGTCCGTGCGCCGCCTCAAGGGCCCCGCGCGCCCCGTGCGCAGCGACGCCGAACGCGCATACGTGTTGGCGGCGCTCGAGTGCGTGGATCTCGTCGTAATGTTCCCCGAGGACACGCCGCTCAGCCTCGTCAGGCATCTCAAGCCCGACGTGATCGTCAAGGGCGGCGATTATTCGGAAGACACGATTGTTGGTGCCACGGAAGTGAAGAGCTGGGGAGGGCGAGTCGTGGTAGTGCCCCTCACTCCCGGACATTCGACCACAGCCATTATTCGGAAGCTCAGTGAAAACAGCTAAAGCGAACCGTGTTGGACGCAGTGTCTCAGATCTCCGGCCGATCACATTCGAGCGTGGGATTGCGCCCTACGCCGAAGGCTCGTGTCTCATAATCTTCGGTGCGACCCGCGTGTTGTGCACCGCATCGGTCGAGGACGGCGTCCCCGCCTGGAAGCGGGGTACAGGCGAAGGTTGGCTCACCGCCGAATACGCGATGCTCCCGCGCGCGACGCGGACGCGCACGTCTCGTGAGCGAGCGCAGCTGGGCGGGCGCACTCAGGAGATTCAACGCCTGATCGGCCGCAGCGTCCGCGCCATGCTCGACGATTTCAAGTTTGGAGAGTTCACCGTGAAGCTCGATTGCGACGTCCTCGTCGCCGACGGAGGAACCCGCACTGCGGCGATCACCGGCGCATCGGTCGCGATCGTGGATGCGTTCGACTGGATGGTGGAGACCGGCAAGCTCGTCCGGACGCCGGTCAAGCGACGCGTGGCCGCGGTGAGCGTGGGTTTAATCGACGGAGATCCGCGGCTCGATCTCGACTACGAGGAAGACGTGAGGGCCGAAGTCGACATGAACGTGGTGATGAGCAGCGAAGGGAAATTCGTGGAAGTGCAGGGGACGGGCGAACACGGGACATTCGATCGCGCGCAGCTCGACCAGCTTCTCGAGCTGGCGATTTCGGGGATCCGCTCCCTCGACGCCGCTCAGACAAAAGCGCTATCGGAGTGAGTGGCAGGCGTTTCCTTCTGGCGACGCGCAGCGAGGGAAAGCTGCGCGAGTTGCGGGAGATCTTTGCGGAGTTCGGGCTCGAGGTAAAGGATCTCGCGACGCTCGGAATTCCGGAGAGCGCGCGCGAGAACGACCTCGAGGAGTTCGAGACATTCGAGGAAAATGCGCTGGCCAAGGTGCGCCACTTCTTCGAGCTCTCGGGCGGCATTCCCACCTTTGGCGACGACTCCGGGATGTGCGTCAATGCACTGGGCGGCGAGCCGGGCGTGTACAGCAAGCGCTGGTCAGGCCGCGAGGACCTGGAGCGAGAAGCGCTCGACGCCGCGAACAACGCGAAGCTCACGACCCGCATGCGCGCAGCGAGAGCGGAGCAGGGAGACCGGTTTACCGATGCCGCGCGCTACGTCTCCGTTGCCGCGTTCAAGGATGGAGTTGGTGAGCTGACGCGCCGTGGAGAAATCGAAGGACGAGTACTCACGAGTCCCCGCGGTACCGGTGGTTTCGGCTACGATCCCTATTTCGAGGCGCCCGAGTTGGGCGGCACGTTTGCCGAATCGTCCATCAAGAACACGGCAGCGGGAAGTCACCGTGCCCGCGCGTTCCGCGCACTTCTCAGCGCGTTGCGCGCCGAAGGCCGGCTATAGTAACTTGCGTTCACCTCGGGGCGTAGCGTAGCCCGGTATCGCGCCTGCTTTGGGAGCAGGAGGTCCCCGGTTCAAATCCGGGCGCCCCGACTCTGTAATTGCAAGCCTCATCGTCACTTCGACGGTGAGGCTTTTTGTTCGGATTCTAAGGTTCCCAATCTGACGCAACAATGTCGGTTTCATATCACCGAACTGTCGGTTTCGTATCAGTCGGCGAGTACGATTCTGACGGGCCGCTGACGTTTATTCCCGCTTCCTTGCAAGGTGAAATGAAATCGACATCGCGTGATACGACAACGACATTGACGGCATTCCTAATTCCTTCGATTCTAGAGCCCGATTCGATGATATGCGCGCCCTAGGAGGAAGGGTTCTGACGCTGTCCTGACACCCTTCGCCTACCGTTGCGCGCAGGCGCCGCAATCCGCGACGCCAACACCCGTCACAGTGGAGGCACCGTGAAAACCGTTAGACGCATCACCGAGTTGCAAGGGGGGCTGGCCTCGTGTTATTTACTGAATTGGGCAGTCCCCCAGACCAGCCCTAACCGGGAGCGGTATGTGAAAACCGTTCAACGCATTACCCGCACGGTCGGTGCGGCAGTAGTTGCAATCGTCCTCGCAGGCTGTGCCGATCGCCAGCCGACTTCGCCGGACGCCAAGCTAGGCCCCGCGGCCGTTGGCTCGATCATCAAGAGCAGCGTCGTCACCTCGACCACCTTGTGTCGACCAAGCGGAGAGTGCAGCACCAGTACGAAGTATTCGGAGATCAGCGAGAAGGTAGGTAGCAAGTCCACCCTCCGAGCGGCCATGGGTATTTCGGTCGGGGAAGGACAGCAGTCCAAGCAGACCGCAAGCCCCTTCGAAGCCCGCGCTCAAAAGAACGTCCACGTCTCCGGCCGGACGTTCTACGCCGATGCGGACAATAACGACGGGACCGTTTCGCACCTTGAGCTCACAGGGGATGCCGGAGCGAAAGGGAAACTCTCCGGGGTGCGGCTGTTCCGAGATGGGAAGCCGCTCTTAGCCGTCAACGTAAAGTGGAAAGACGTCGGTGGCGTTTCGTATCGCGAGCATGCTGACGTTACGCTTTACAGCGGCGGGCGCGTCGCCATGCATCAGGAGAAGGACTTCTCTCCGATCGCGGTCGTTGCGGCCAGTGCGTCGGACCGATCGGCCGCAACCCTTACCCTCAGCAACGACGTCTACTCCATATACGATGACGGCAGCGGTAGCACGACAAGTGGCGCAGACTGCCCGTTTAGATATGACGTCTGCTATTGGCTGCGATCCTACAACCCGGCCGGTGCGTTGGATCAACTCTGGTCGGAAATCGAGGGCATCGCTGGCTCTATTGCCAATTTTTTCAATGGAGCCTGGGCGCAGCAGGACGGGAATACAACGTCGGACGTGGCCGAAACAATTATGCTGGCAGCGGAAGCTTACAACCAGCCAGGTCTTCTAATCGTAGCCACAACCCTCTTTGCAATCGCCGACGGCGGCTTCACCAACACGTTGCTCCAGGCTCTTGCCGACGCAATAGATGAGGAGATCTTTGCACTTCTGTTGGGAGCAGGCGTGATATAAAAAGGGCGCATTTATGACCGACTACGACAACGGCAGAGCTCGACCGCCCAGGGGATGGTTGTACGGCGTCCTGCTGACGATCCTTATTTTTTGGGGCTCGGGTGTTTATTGGGAGGGGTTCAAGGCTCACGAAATGTCTCTAGTGAGCTCGGTGGGTGCGGTATTCGTCGTACTCGCGACGGTGCTGAGAGCTCATCAGGCCCTCACAAATGACGACTACAACAAAGCGAAGGAGACCCTAATAGCGCGACGGGTGCTCCTGCCGTTGGGTATCATCCTTTTCATCATTGGCAGGCACCTTTAGCCTATATTTCCTAGGCGGTTCCAACAAAGACGGTCTCCCGGGCGTGAGAGGTTGGGCTCGATCCGGCGCACGCGGCAAACGTGACCGAAACGTCTCCTGAGGCTAATTCTCAGGAGACGTTGCCCGTTTCGTTACCCGTTTCTCCCGGCAAAGTCCGACCCGACTCGCAGGAAAGTCCGGCACCGACGCCCGATTCCCCTATGAACACCAGCAGATTGTCGTAGTTGGTTTAGTATTGCTCCTGCTTTGGGAGCAGGAGGTCCCCGGTTCAAATCCGGGCGCCCCGACTGAGTTAACATCCGCCCCGGCAACCGCTCCTGTTGCCGGGGTTTTTCATCACAATAAAGCGGAGTTGGTTTCGCGTTCAGTTTCCTCGGGCGATGGGCACTAAGGGGTAAAGCCAAGATGCCTACGCGCCAGTCGCCCGACCCTTGGCGCCACCGGAAGAGCTCCTGGCGCAAAAGCTATAAAGCTTTCGGCCCCCTGCCTCGGTTTTGTGGATGCCCGCTCGCGTAACGATCGCTGACTCCGCTGCATCTCACTTCGGCGTCCACCGCGGGTTTCCAGTGAAGAGCCCGTCGACGAGCCCGATGCGATAGGCGACAAACAGTCCGAATGCGAGGCTGATCACGCCCGACGCGATCCGGAGCCGGCCGCCGAGTCGCACAAAGCTGTGGCTGGTGCGCGTGAACGGGACGACGATGACAGCCGTCATCAGCATCATCCCCAGGATCGTGCCCAGCCCGAAGACGAGAAGATACCAGAGCGCCCACGCCGGATTGCCAATGGTGGTGAGAACCAGCAATGCCACGGCGGCCGATCCCGCCAGCCCGTGGACGACGCCGACGACGAGCGGTCGCACGAGCTGATATGCGGCTAGCCCACTGAGATGACGGTCCAGCCAGCTCAGTGGCGTCCGCTCCGGGTTGTGGGGACGCGCTTCCGGATCGTGCGCGTGAGCGTCTGTGTGCACGTAGTCGCCGTGACTGTGGGGATGCGTGTGCTGATGCTCAGCGGCGCGTATCAATCGACTCGCATCCATACGTCGCATCACTCCTGTCAGGTTCATGATGCCTAACACGATCAACATCACCCCGACGGAGAACTCCATCGACAGCCCGATCCTTGGGGGAATGACCCATCCAAAAACGATGATCCCGCCACCAACGACGAGAATCGTAAGAGTGTGGCCCAGTCCCCACGCCGCGCCGATGGTCGCGGCGCCGGACGCCGACTTCTGCCGAGCGACAATGGTCGTGACGGCGATGACGTGATCGGGATCGGTGGCGTGGCGCATCCCGAGAAAGAATCCCAGCACCATGAGCGCGATGGCGCTGGTCATATCGCAGCTGTCGGCAGAAGGGTGCTTTCGTCCCGCGGCGGCGTCTCTCGGCCGACGTCGATCGCGCGATACATCTCTAGGATGCGGTCGATCGTCTTCCGCCACTCGACCGTGGTCGCGACGTGGACGCTCACGTCGCCGCCGGTGCCGCTCGCGACGTGTACCAGGTCCGCGAAATGCCGTGCGATCGCCGGCGCATCCTGGCGAATGAACGCGGTGGAATAAGAGGTGAAAAACGCGCGGACATCTGCCGTGAGTTTGCTCGATCGCACTCGCCCTCCGTGAGCGATTGTCAATCTACCGTTCCGGCGCGGCAACTGCGCGGAGGCCATTTTTTTGGTCATTTGAACGGGTCAAAAACGAGCGCCAGCAGATTGCGCTTGGCCTCGCATTTTGCGGCAAATGGAGCTCCTAAACTACATTATGACAGCAGCGTATCAGCTTATAGAACAGGGAGTTAGAGTTAAGGAAGGATCTGGCAATTTGCTTGCTTTAGTAGCGGTTGCGATACAGCGAAACGCCCCGTCTTTGAAGTGTTGACGGCAGCGTCTCGCCGTCGCCAAACGATTCAGGAGATTTAGAATGAGCAACAAAAAGGGTTTTACACTTATCGAGCTTCTCATCGTCGTCGTGATCATCGGCATTCTCGCCGCGATTGCGATTCCGAAGTTTGCAAATACGAAGGACAAAGCCGATGTCGCGCAGATGAAGTCTGACCTTCGCAACATGGCGACCTACGAAGAGCAGTACGCTGCCCATAACGGTGGCGCATATTTCGGTGGAACCGCGACGATGGCGGCACCCCTCCAGGGGTTCACGCCGTCGCAGAACGTCACGGTCGTCATCGTGAACGTTGCCGGCCCGCCGCCTTCATGGAGCGGGACTGCTACGCACTCGCAGTCAGCGAAGGTTTGCGACATGACCAACGGTGTGATTACCTGCGTGTAATCAGCCTGATCGATAGATACGAAAAAGGGAGCGTCGAAAGGCGCTCCCTTTTTCTTTCCCTCCGCACTCGATCATTGCTCACGCCCTCGCCCCTGGCCGCGGCGCCCTCAGGCAGATCCGCTCGGTCCGGGAAGCCTCGGCGAGGGCTGCTCCGATTGCAATCTCGCGGTAAACCGCTGGGACTCCGAGATACGCTCGACCTCGAGCGCGATCGCATCGACCGCCGCTTCGATGCGCTCGAGCCGGCCGTTTATCGCACCAAGCTCGCGGGGCGGCACCGGCCGCGGCTCCAGCCACTTTGTGATCAGACGAACAATGGGGAAACCCAGGATTATAGTTATGAGTCCGGGCACGACCCACGAGAAAACTTCGTGAACTATGAGGTTTGGATCCGGTGGCATTGGAGTCCCTAGTGGTGTACTGAGCCTCTCAGCCCTACGGTGGCAGCACTCGAGGGCTTCGGCGCGTAAAACTTACGGCAAACGAATTGCACTTTTTCCGCCCAGAGCACAATCTAGCAGCACACCTTGGAGGCTTCACGTGCGACCGATCGCCCTTGCCCTGACTCTGCTCGTCCTGACCGCCGCCTGCGAGACCAGCACGGATCCGGGCCTCTTCGGCATCGGAGGCTCGGGCGGAGGGGTCATAACCCAGGCCGAGGCCGCTGGCAACTGGTCCTTCACCGTGACGAAGACGAGTACGCTCCCTTGCAGTGGGGGGCTTGCCGACGGTTCGCTGATCACCGCACACCTCGACGTTCTGGCCGACGGAACACTCAACACGTCTGCGAGCTTCTGGCAGAATCCCCCCACCACCGTCGTCTTTCCGCTCAGCGGCACGATTAACCTGAACAGCGGGTCCACCGACCTCATCTTGAGTTCGGGGTCCGGTAGCGCATCTGGAATGGAGCTGCGCGGAACGATCACCCCGACGAGAAGTTTTAGTGGAACTCTCACCGATCCCGCGGCAGGACTGTCGCCAATGTTCAGCACCGCCACAGGGTGCGAGTACAACGCCCCGGGCACCAAGGCCTGATCGGCGGGATGCGGCCGAGCGGATCCAGCTGAATCCGCGCATCTTTTCCGTGGAACGAATCCGGCCGGGGAAATGAAATCGCACGACATCGTTTACGTGAACGGCAGCTTTGTCCCGCGTGCCGAAGCTCGCATCTCCGTCGAAGACCGCGGTTTCGTCTTCGGGGACGGTGTCTACGAGGTCCTTCGCGCCATCAACGGGAGGCTGTTCGCTACCAGGTTCCACAACGACCGCCTGAGGCGGAGCCTCGAGGGAGTGCGCATCTCGCTCGCAGGAGATGATTCGCCCGAGAGCCTGACAGAAATCGGAAAACAGCTTCTCCGGGAGAACGGCCTCCTCCAGGGCGAAGCAACCCTGTACATGCAGGTCACGCGCGGTGTCGCGACGCGCGCGCACAATTTCCCGCCTCCCGATGTTTCGCCTACCATCTACATCTCCGTCGCCCGCTTCACGCCCTATTCCGAGCTGGCCCAGAACGGCGCGTCCGTGATCTCGCATCCCGATTTGCGGTGGGGACGCTGCGATCTCAAGACGTTGAATCTTCTTCCCAATGTGCTCGCGTCCCAGACCGCGAAGGAGCGGGGAGCGTTCGAGGCAATGCTGATTCGCGACGGCGTCGTGACGGAAGGATCGAAGACGAATTTCTTCGGCGTCGTCGACGGGTCGCTTCGCACCCATCCGTCCGACACGCATATCCTCCCCGGGATCACTCGGTCCGTGTTGCGTGATCTCGCGCGCGAGCTGAGCATCGACCTCGACGAGACTCCGATACTCTCCGACGAGATCCCGCGGCTCAGCGAGCTCTTTCTCACCGGTACCACGACAGACGTGATGCCGGTGGTGAGGCTCGACGACGAGCCCGTAGGGAAGGGCAAGCCCGGCGAGCTGACGAAGAGGTTGCAGAGAGTTCTGGCCGAGAGTCTTGCGTCAGGCGGCGACTAGAAGCGCTCGCTCGCGCGCGACAAAGGCTTGTCGATGCAAGCTTCGAGAGCAATTGATTCAGGTCAACGCAATCGCTAGCTTTCGCGTCGTTACGCGCCAGTAGCTCAGTTGGATAGAGCAACAGCCTTCTAAGCTGTGGGTCGGGGGTTCGATTCCCTCCTGGCGCGCCAAGCGACCGCAAGCGCCGTTAGCTCAATTGGCAGAGCAAATGACTCTTAATCATTAGGTTGCAGGTTCGATTCCTGCACGGCGCACTATGGGCCTGACAACTGAGCCGACAGTCCGCGAAACGAAACGGCCACCGAAGAGGTGGCCGTTTTCGTTGGCCGATTCGCGACTGAATCCATGGCGCGGGCTTGGTGGCTTGCCGCGAGAGGTGTGGCTCCTCTTCGCGACCAATCTGATCAACCGGGCCGGGATGATGGTACTCCCGTTCCTGGTGCTGTACCTCACGCGCGAGCTCGGATTTTCTCTTGCCCGGGCCGGCTCGATGCTCGCGCTTTATGGAGCGTCCGCAATCGTATTCGGCCCGATCGGCGGACGCCTCAGCGATCGCATCGGGGCTCTCCCCGTCATGCGCGTGTCCCTCATCGCGTCGGGATGCGTGCTGCTTCTCTTTCCCCTGGCAAGGAGCTTCGCCGCCGTCGCCGCGATGACCGTGCTCTGGGCGGGATGCGCGGAGATGTTTCGCCCCGCCAGCCTCGCCGCCATTACGCACGTCGTCGCTCCGGGAGAGCGGCGGCAGGCATTCGCGCTCAACCGGCTCGCGATAAATCTCGGCATGAGCATTGGTCCTGCACTCGGCGGCTTCCTCGCGACGGTGTCGTTCCGCGCGATGTTCGCCGTCGATGCGGTGACGACACTGCTTGCCGGCGCGGTACTGGCGCTCACACCGTGGCGCGCCTTCAGCGGTGTGAATTCCGAGGCCGCCAATCGACACGGCGAGCCCATCGGGCCCGCGACCATTCTTCACGACACGCTTTTCCTGGGTTTCCTGGGCGGCGTGTTCCTGGTGGGCATCGTGTTCTTTCAGCACGAATCGGCTCTCCCGCTCTACCTCGTGCAGTACCTCAGTCTCTCGCCCGCATTCTATGGAATGCTGTTCACCATCAACACACTACTGATAGTGGCGCTCGAGGTCCCGATCAACACTGCGACCGCGCACTGGCCGAATACTCGATCGCTCGTATTCGGGTGCATGCTGTTCGCGATCGGCTTCGGCGCTCTCGGCGTGATCGCGTCGCCAGGCGGAGTCATAGCTACGGTCGTCGTCTGGACGTTCGGCGAGATGCTGCTCTTTCCCGCCATGGCAGCGCACATGGCCGAGATCGCGCCGGAGAACCGGCGGGGCGCCTACATGGGCGCCTACAGCATGTCGATGAGCATTGCCCTCACGGTTGGTCCGTGGATGGGAACTCAGCTCCTGGCGGCGTTCGGGGCGGTCACGGTGTGGTCCGTTATGTTCGCGCTGGGGGCGCTGGCCGCTTTGCTGATGGTGTTCTCCGTGCCTCAGCACCGTCCGATGCGCGTTGCAGTCGCCTCTGGATCTTAGCGACGATCATCTCGATCGCGACCGCGTTGTGTCCGCCGCGCGGGACGATCACGTCCGCGTAGCGCTTGCTCGGCTCGACGAATTCGCAATGCATCGGCTGAACGGTCGAGAGGTACTGCTCGATGATCTCGTCGAGTGGCCTGCCGCGAACGTGGGTATCGCGCTCGATGCGGCGAATGAGCCGGATGTCCGCATCTGCGTCCACGAACACCTTGACGTCACATAGCTCGCGCACTCGGGCGTCGACGAAGAGGAGAATTCCATCGATGACCACCACGTCCGCAGGCTCCACGCGCATATGATCGGCATCGCGCAGATGTGTGACGAAATCGTACTTCGGCTTCTCGATCGGTCTTCGCTTGCTCAGCGCTTCGAGGTGCGCGCAAAGCAGGTCATAGTCAAAGGCGTCCGGATGATCCCAGTTGAGTTTCTTCCGCTCGGCGAGAGAGATGTCGGGGAAGTTCTTGTAGTAAGCGTCCATGTCGATGAACGCCACCGAGGATGTGGTAAGCAGTTCAGCCACGTTCTTCGCCACGGTGGACTTACCCGACCCCGAGCCGCCGGCGATCCCGATTATCAAGGGTTTCAGCATCCTGATCCAAAGCTAAGATGGCGGTGTATGAAACGCATTATACCCCGTTGGAAGAGACCCGAACCGCTACGTACAGCAGACCCTGCCATGAAAATCCGATCGATCGCTTTTGCACTCTTGCTACTCGGCGCCTTCGCCTGCAAAACTTTCTCACATGGTTCTGGCGACGCCGATCAGAACGGGCCGACCGTGATCCAGGTGGACAACCAGGGTTTCCTGGACATGAACGTATTTGCGATGCGTAGCTCGCAACGCGTGCGTCTGGGAACCGCACCCGGGAACAGCAAGACCAACTTTACCGTACCGTCCAGCCTGGTCAGTGGCCTCACACCCCTTCGTTTTGTCGCCGACCCCATTGGGGGCAGGCGAGCCTCGGTGAGTGAGGAGATAACCGTGGCGCCGGGTGATACTGTGGTCCTGACCATTCCGCCGGTCTAAAGCCTGGCCGCCGGGCGTCAGACGATCGCGCCCGGCGCGGCCATCACGGACAGTGCGCGAGGCACACATTTCAGCTCCACTGTACTCGAGTGCGCCGTGCGCAGCTCGCCATCCATTTCCATCGAGGGACTGGCGGCAAAGGTGAGAGCGAGCTGCTGAACGCTGGCGGCTGATACCGACGGCATCCCGATGTGGGTGCCGCGCATTGCTCCCACAAAAAGCCTCACGCGCTCAACGACATTGCTGTCACTGAAGAAGCATGCGTCGAGTTTGCCGTCGAGCAGGGAGGCGTGCGGGGCAATCTTGAACGCGCCGCCGAGGTAGCGCCCATTCGAAACGGTGACCATCAGCATTCGCCCGCGCCTTACTCCGGGAGCACCGCCCGCGGAAACTTCGATTCCGCGGTACGTGAATAGCTGCCCAAGGGCGGAGTAGATATAAACCGCGTCGCCCTTGAGAAAGCGGACGCGGCTGCTTGCCTCGAGGACGGAAGCATCGAATCCAAACCCGCAACTGTTGAGGAAGTGGGAACCGTCCGCCAGACCCACGTCTATTCGCGTTGCCTGTCCGCGCACCACGAGATCGGCGATCTGCGCCGGCGCGTATCGGCGCACGCCGAGCATTTTCGCGAAGTCGTTCCCCGTCCCAGTGGGGACGACGGCGAGTCGACACGGAGCGGCAGAACGGAGAATCGCGTTCGCAATGCGGCTGCAGGTCCCGTCGCCGCCGACCGCGACGATCGTCGTCACGCCAGCGCGAATTGCGCGTGCCGCGAGGTCTTCTTCTTCTCCGGGCGCCGATGTTTCGTACGTCATGCCAATGCCGCGCGAGCTGAACGCGGCGCGAACGTCGGGGAGAGCAGCGTGAATCCCGCCGCGACCCGCGGCGGGATTCACGATAAGGCATATCGTCCCGATCAATGCCTGATTACGGATGCGGAGGTGCTACGTGCAGCACCCGTTGTTGCAATAGATCCAGCCGCCGTCGTCCAATGCGTACGCTTGCAGAAACGCGAAGGCGTGATTCACTAGCGCAACGAATGCAGAAGTTGGCATGAGCGAGGCCTGGCTGACCTTTGGATTGGCTTCTGGTATTGGGTAATCGCACGGGCCCTCTTTCCTATCCTTCGCAAAGTCGGCTTCAGAGACGGGCTTGCCCTCCGTGTATTTGTGGCAATAATTGAGATACTGGGGCAATCCGGCAGAGACGGAGTTCGTGATGTGCGACAGTTCCAGAAGCGTCCACTGGGCCTGCGTAGACGACCTAGCGTCGACCCACAGGTAATAATCGGCCTGGGTTCCAGGGAGCAAGCCGTAATATTTCTCAGTGTGTTTCTTGTCCATATTGACGAGATGCGCAACGGGCCGTCCAGAGTTAGGCGGATTGCTCGGCTCGATAGCGTAGGTGTCGCCGAGTGCTACGATTCGTACTTTAATCTTAGAGCACAAAAAGCATTTTGCCGTTCTGTCTCGTTCGTGCGGATTATTGGTGGGTTTGTATGTGTCTATCTGCTTGAGGAAGTCGGCTCCATTGCGTTCGACTCCTCGAGGAAGGGGATTTGACGGATCAGGTGGAGGCAGTTCCGCCATTCTCATGCAGCCGAGTGAAACAATCGCACAGGTGAAGACAAACCACCTTCCGACGTCCAATCTTGTGGCGAGTGCGCAACTCATGGAACCTCCGTGGCGATGTGGGAACCTGATTGAATCATCTCCGGTACTCGGGTGCAGAGAGCAAACGCATCCGCGCTACGACGGACTGAAGGGGGGCGTCGGCAGTCGCCCAAAGATCGACTAGCGCGCCGGCCCACTTTCGACGGTTCTCTACGTCCCCGCGAGCGGCGGCAATCTCCGCCCGTAGTGCCATCGACCGTCCTGCCGACGCAGCCGACGCGGGTTCGCGCAGAGATAGCGCACTGAGGCTCGGAAGCGACCCAAGTGTCCGGTCAAGCTGCCTACTGGCTCCGGCGGTGTCGCCGCTCACGGCTCTCAACCAGGCAACTTGATACGCGAAGTCGAGCGCGACGTCTCCTGGACGTTGTGTTCTTCCGTCGTTGGTGACGGCAAGGAGCATGGACTTGAGGGTGCCGGAGTCCGACGAGGCTAACGCCTGTTGCATCTTCAAGAGCTTGTTGCCAGTCGCGTGAATACCGAGGGTCGCTCGTCCATGGGTGCAAGGGGCCTGCATACTAAGGGCTCGCGCCTTCACCGCAGTGCTTACCCCGACCTGCTGATCTTCAGCGACGTAGCGCGTTACCTGATCGTCGAGTCTTCGCTCCAGGCGCGCGATAGTGTCGCCGCACACTCCGAGTGCGGAAAAAGCAAAGAATGACGCGGCCGCGTCCATCACCGGGATCGGCACGCCAGTTACCGCTGCGGCGTAAGCGGGAGCAAGTCGTTCGAGCTCCGCCGTCTTACCAATCTTCCCCGTCAGCGCGGCGAGACCGATTACGCCTCCTGCTTCTTCAGGCGACATGTTGCGGAAGTTTCTGAGTACCGAGTCGGCCACCATCCGAGCACGGGCAAACTCCTCCTCCTTGAAAAGCAGCCAGGCTTCGCTGCTTGCCGCGAGAAGACTGTCGTGCGAGGTCGCGGCCAACTCTCTTGCTTTCTCGATTGCTTGAAGTGCTGACATGCCCGCCGAGCGACTGCGATCTATTTCCCCTCGAGCTTCCATAACGTCGGCAAGCGCTTGATACGCCGACGCGCTCTCCTGGGAGTCACGCGTCCATTCCGTCGCGAAATCCAGTAGGACGTCGAGGTTTCGAGCGAGTGCGGCAGTCTGAAGGGAGGCGGTCTGCCTTGCGGACAACCGAGCGAATGCAATCAGCGGATAAGGGACGAACACGACTGTGTCCCGAATGAGCGCGGGGTACGCAGCGAACTCATCGCCGGCTGCGTTCTTCCCGCGCCGCGTTTTCGTCGAAGCTGTCGGAAGGAGCTCCTGCAGCTCCTCAAATGAGAGAATCGAGTGAGCATTCGGGTTTACGCTCAGGGCTTTCATGAAGGAGCCTGCCGCATCCGAGTAGTTGGCGCGGAACTGCCACCTTGATAGGCTCGATGCCGACGGAACTACCAAAGAATCGAATGCGTGGCATTGGCCCAGTCCGTACAAGCCGACGAAGTCCAGCGAATCGGTGGCGGTGAGCTGCGAATACGTCGCGCACGCTTCGGGGTAGCGTTTTTCCGCCATGTGCGAAAGTGCGATGGCTACGAGGCGGTCTCTCTCCGACAAGCCACTTTCCGCGTGGAGGCCTTGCGCGACGTCGTCGCGCCAATCCTGTCGGGCGGACGGGGTCTTCCACGCGAGCACCTGCGCCAGCCACACCCGCGCAGGACCGAAGCCGGGGTCAGTGGTAGCCGCTGCGCGAAAGGCGCGTTCCGCTTTTGGCAAATCACCGTTATCCGCGGCGATGTGTCCCTCGCCGTACGCGCTCCACGCAGGGTAAGACGTAGTTCTGGCATCGCCGCCATTGGCGCCCGCCGGCCGTCCCGGAACTTCAAGCAATTCGCGAGTGGCTAGCACGAGCTGCGCTCTATCGCCGGCGACATCCATGCTCACCGATTTGAACGGAGTGTCGGCAGCAATGTCGTAAATCTGGAGTCGGGCTTGCCGCGAATCTCCTTGGGTGACCTGTCCCCAGATAAAACGCCGCGCGTGAAGCTTCCTGGCGAGGGCTACGGCGGCGCGCGTCGACGCCGGTGCGCCGTCCGCTCGGACTGCATCGGAAACGTCCTGCTCGCTCGTAAGGTTGAGGCCGCGCCATTCGCTCAAAGCTGAGTAAACACCCTCCGTCACGCGATTCCTGTCCCGAAGCGGCGCGCTCCCCGAGAGGGGCAGAAGGACGATCCGGGTCGAATCAATCGACGCTCCGACGCCAAACGCGCTCGACAACTTCGAGACGGTATTTCCACGAAGAGCAAACGACGCGATCAGGATCCCTGCGATCAACGTGGCCGATGTTTGTGGATGGTTTGTGACGCCGCGAACCCATTCTTTCGGCTCGAGCCAGCGGAGCCGCTGCGCAGGGTGATCCGCAACAGTAGCTGTCGCTGCGCTTCCCAATGCTGGAGCAAACTGATGCTCGAGTGCATCCCTCCTGCCCGGTCCGTAAAGCGCTGTTACGAATTCCTTAGCCGTGGGGTAGCGATCGTTCGGATCGCGGGCGAGAGCCTTTTGAACGGCGCCGTCCACCCAAGGGGGGAGATCCGGGCGCAAAGAAAGCACGCTGGGCGGGGGTTCTGTAAAGCGCTTAACAAATCCTTCCTTGCCGGCGAACGGCGGCTGACCTGTCAGCATTTCGTAAAGGACACAGCCGAGACTATACGTATCGCTCCGGCCGTCAATCTCTCGGTCACCGAGGAGTTGCTCGGGGCTCATATACGCAGGAGTGCCGGGAGTTCCCATCCCTGTGCGGGTGAGTTGACGCACCCCTGCCAGGTCAATCACCCGTGCTATTCCGAAATCCGCGAGGATGGGGTGACCCGCGGAAAGGAGAATATTTTCCGGCTTGATGTCCCTGTGAATTACGCCTTGCGCGTGAGCATAGGCGAGTGCGTCTGCCGCGTCTCGAGCGATACCGCATGCTGTTTCGGATGAGAGTCGCCGCTCGCGGTTGATGCGGTCCCGCAAAGTTTCTCCGCTCACGTACGGCATTACATAGTAGAGGAGAGTCTCGACGTGGCCGGAGTCGTGGAGAGGCAGAATGTTGGGATGCTGGAGGCGCGCGAGCAGGCGGATCTCGCGAATGAAGCGGAGCTCTCCGGTCTCGGAGGTTGGGTCGGCGTGGAGGACCTTGAGGGCGACCTTCCGTTCGTGTTTGAGGTCGCGCGCGAGATAGACGGTGGCGAATGCTCCTTGCCCGATTTCACGCTCTATGTCGTAATGTCCGCGGAGCGCAGCGCGCAACGACGCGATCGGGTCGAGCGGAGGTGCCATGGGAGATGGACCCGCTGCGTTGTGGGGCTGGAGAGGCTGGAGCATTCCACCCGCTTGTGATGCTGCGCAAACATACGAGCAAACATCATTTGCGCCAGCGTTTCTTGCGGTAGAGGCTCGAATGCTGGAGGTCGTTTCGGTGGGGAGTGTTTCAGTTCGCTCGACTTGCGGGCCGAGCACGAATTTTCGCGAGAGCAGGGGGTTGAACTCGCTCTCTGGGCACGCTAGCTTGAGAATCCCCTTCCGACCGGTTTCGCGACCAGCTCAGGAAGAGCGGCTGAAGCTGCAAACCAAGAAAAACTTGCTTCCAATCACTTGACGAATTAGCCGATCAGGGTTATTCTACAAGGCTGCCGGAGAATCGGCACAAGAGTTTGATAGAAGCCACCGGAGTAGTGGTGCGCGATTTGTTTGAAAATCGAAGTTGAGATCGATGGATGTGCGAGGCGAGATCTATGATCCGGGGTCCATTTCAGTATCCCGGGGAGATTTCAAAACCTGAAACATTCAAAGTGATTCCGGACGTGGAAGTCGAAAGACTTACGTCTGGAGACGACTGCGTTCGGAAGAGCAATCAAATCTTCAACTATTGGAGAGTTTGATCCTGGCTCAGGACGAACGCTGGCGGCGTGCTTAACACATGCAAGTCAAGGGGGCCCAGCAATGGGCAACCGGCGAACGGGTGCGTAACACGTGAGCAACCTACCGAACTGTGGGGGATAGCCGGCCTAACGGCCGAGTAATACCGCATACGCTTTCAGTGAGGCATTTCATTGAAAGGAAACCTACGGGACAGATCGAGGGGCTCGCGGCCTATCAGCTAGTTGGCGAGGTAACGGCTCACCAAGGCAACGACGGGTAGCTGGTCTGAGAGGATGGCCAGCCACATTGGGACTGAGATACGGCCCAGACTCCTACGGGAGGCAGCAGTGGGGAATCTTGCGCAATGGCCTAACGGCTGACGCAGCGACGCCGCGTGTGGGATGAAGCTCTTCGGAGTGTAAACCACTGTTGCCCGGGACGAACAGCTCGATTTCTCGAGCCTGACGGTACCGGGTGAGGAAGCACCGGCTAACTCCGTGCCAGCAGCCGCGGTAATACGGGGGGTGCGAGCGTTGTCCGGAATCACTGGGCGTAAAGGGCGCGTAGGTGGTTTGATAAGGGTGTGGTGAAAGTCCGGGGCTCAACCCCGGATCTGCCGTGCCGACTGTCAGACTCGAGGGCTGTAGAGGCAGACGGAATTCCGGGTGTAGCGGTGGAATGCGTAGAGATCCGGAGGAAGACCGGTGGCGAAGGCGGTCTGCTGGGCAGTTTCTGACACTGATGCGCGACAGCGTGGGGAGCAAACAGGATTAGATACCCTGGTAGTCCACGCCGTAAACGATGGGTACTAGGTGCCTGGGGGAGCGACCCTCTGGGTGCCGGCGCTAACGCAGGAAGTACCCCGCCTGGGGAGTACGACCGCAAGGTTGAAACTCAAAGGAATTGACGGGGGCCCGCACAAGCGGTGGAGCATGTGGTTTAATTCGACGCAACGCGAAGAACCTTACCTAGGCTTGACATGCACGAGCAAGCTCTCAGAAACGAGAGCCCCTCTTCGGAGATCGTGCACAGGTGCTGCATGGCTGTCGTCAGCTCGTGTCGTGAGATGTTGGGTTAAGTCCCGCAACGAGCGCAACCCCTGTTCTTAGTTGCCAGCGCGTAATGGCGGGGACTCTAGGAAGACTGCCGGTGCCAAACCGGAGGAAGGTGGGGACGACGTCAAGTCATCATGGTCCTTACGTCTAGGGCTACACACGTGCTACAATGGGCGGGACAGAGGGGGCCGAGGTAGCAATGCCAAGGCAATCCCAAAACCCGTCCTCAGTTCGGATTGTCGTCTGCAACTCGACGGCATGAAGCTGGAATCGCTAGTAATCGTGGATCAGCATCGCCACGGTGAATACGTTCCCGGGCCTTGTACACACCGCCCGTCACGCCATGGAAGTGGCGAGCGCCCGAAGTCCGTGTCGGAACCCGCAAGGGGCCAAGCGGCCGAAGGCGAGCGTCATGACTGGGGCGAAGTCGTAACAAGGTAGCCGTAGGGGAACCTGCGGCTGGATCACCTCCTTAACGGAGCTGCGAGTAAGGCAGACTTGCTGGGGCAACCCAGGTTACTTGCCGGAAAGCACTCACGTGTCGCTCGTCTCGTATCATCCCGATCTCAATCTCGATTTCCATATACAAAGAGCCCGAACCACGGCCCGCTATCGCGGGTATGATTCAGGCTCGAAAGAACAAGAGGGACTGCACCTTAAGTCCTTAAGCACCAAGCGACAGAGCGCTTATATCTCGAAAGTTTTTTGACAATGGAAAGTAGTAGTGATCGTGGGATTTGAGTGGCTGGACCTGATAAGATCTGGCCACTGAGAATCAACACTAGTGACACAATTTCATAGAAGCTCTGACCTAACGGTTGGGGCTCGATTTGTCTCAAAGAGCTTGTCTAGCTCCGAGAGTCCAAATGATTGTATCACTCGTTAGATCGCGCGTGTTTCTGTTTGAACAAGTTATTTGATCAAGCGAAAGAAAGTATGTGGGGGATGCCTAGGTACACAGAGGCGATGAAGGCCGTGGTAAGCTGCGATAAGCCAGGGGGAGCTGCACACAAGCTATGAGCCCTGGATGGCCGAATGGGGAAACCCGGCTGTCAGTAATGGCAGTCACACTCTACGGAGTGAGCAAACTCAGGGAACTGAAACATCTAAGTACCTGAAGGAAAGAGAAATCAACCGAGATGCCCTAAGTAGCGGCGAGCGAAAGGGGCCCTAGCCCAAACCATTACCCCTCGTGGGTAGCGGGGTTGTAGGACCTACGGACGGTACACCCAAGTGTTAGCGGAATTCTCCTGGAATGGAGAGCCATAGACGGTGATAGCCCGGTACGCACAAACCAAAGGGTGTGCTAGTAGTGTTCCTGAGTAACGCCCGAGTTCCGAGGAATCGGGCGTGAAACCGGGGGGACCACCCTCCAAGGCTAAAGACTCCTGTGTGACCGATAGTGAACGAGTACCGTGAGGGAAAGGTGAAAAGTACCCCAGTGCGGGGAGTGAAAGAGTTTCTGAAACCACATACTTACAAGCGGTAGGAGGCTGGGCTGGTCTTCGGATTAGTCACGGCTGACTGCGTGCCTTTTGCATTATGATCCGGCGAGTTACTCCTCAGAAGCGTAGGCTAAGCGGCTAGGCCGCGGAGCCACAGCGAAAGCGAGTCCTGTAAAGAGGGCGATTTAGTTTCTGGGGGTAGACCCGAAGCCAGGGCGATCTACCCATGTGCAGAGTGAAGCGCGGGTAACACCGCGTGGAGGCTCGAACAGGTACGGGTTGAAAACCGTTCTGATGACGTGTGGGTAGGGGTGAAAGGCCAATCAAGCCTGGAGATAGCTGGTTCTCCCCGAAATCTATTGAGGTAGAGCCTCAGGAAGTGTTTGCAGGAGGTAGAGCGACTGGATGGGCGCGGGGGGGCGAAGCCCCTACCAACCCCAACCAAACTCCGAATGCCTGTAAAATGAATCCTGGGAGGCAGTCGTTGAGCGATAATGTCCAACGGCGAGAGGGAAAGAACCCAGAACCACAGCTAAGGCCCCAAAGTGGCCGCTAAGTATAGCGAAGGATGTGAACGTGCCGTGACAACTGGGAGGTTGGCTTAGAAGCAGCCATTCCTTGAAAGAGTGCGTAATAGCTCACCAGTCCAGCGTGTTCGCGCCGAGAATGGTCGGGATTAAGCGGCCCGCCGAAGCTTGGTCTTCATACTTTATGTATGAGGGGTAGGGGAGCGTTCCCATCTGCTGTGAAGCCACCGTGGAAACGAGTGGTGGAGCGTTGGGAAGTGAGGATGCCGGAATGAGTACGCGCGAATCAAAGTGAAAACCTTTGACACCGAAAACCCAAGGATTCCTGCGCCATGGCAGTCAGCGCAGGGTGAGGCGGACCCTAAGGCGAGGCCCCAAAGGCGTAGTCGATGGATAGCCGGTTAACATTCCGGCCCCGCCAGTTGCACGTTATTACCTCTGAAGGGACCCTGGAACGAATGGAGAGCGGCTTTGTGGATTGGCCGTCTAACCGCGTAGGCGAAAGCCGAGACGGGAATGTAAGAGCGCGGGGCAACCCAAACTCAATTCTTCAATAGTCGACAGGCAAGAAAAGCTTCAGTGGGAGTTCAGCTGGTGTCCGTACCGTAAACCGACACAGGTGGGTGAGGCGAGTAGCCTAAGGTGAACGAGTGAAACGTGGTCAAGGAACTCGGCATAATGATCCCGTAACTTCGGAAGAAGGGATGCCCTTCCCGGTATTCATTTTTACAGTGGATGCTGAGAAGGGCCGCAGATAATCGGCTCAAGCGACTGTTTAGCAAAAACACAGGTGAGTGCCAAGCCGCACAAGGCGCCGTATACTCACTGACGCCTGCCCGGTGCCGGAAGGTTAAGGGGAGAGGTTATCCCGTAAGGGAGAAGCCTTGAGCCGAAGCCCCGGTAAACGGCGGCCGTAACTATAACGGTCCTAAGGTAGCGAAATTCCTTGTCGGGTAAGTTCCGACCTGCACGAATGGCGTAACGACTTGAGCACTGTCTCGACCACGTGCTCGGCGAAATTGCAGTCTCGGTGAGGATTCCGAGTCCCCGCAGCAGGACAAAAAGACCCCATGCACCTTTACTGCAACCTGTCATTGCTCGTTGCACGGTGCTGTGTAGCATAGGTGGGAGCCGTTGATCCCTGGGCGCTAGCCTAGGGGGAGGCAACAGTGAAATACCACCCTGCGCCGTGCGACGTGCTCACCAGAGCGAGGCAAACCCTCCTTGGGACCGTGGCAGGCGGGCAGTTTGACTGGGGCGGTCGCCTCCGAAAGAGTAACGGAGGCGCGCGCATGGTGCCCTCAGTGCGGTCGGTACTCGCACGCAGAGAGTGTAACAGCAGAAGGGCGCTTAACGGTGAGACCGACAGGTCGAGCCGATACGAAAGTAGGCTGTAGTGATCCGGTAGCCCCGCGTGGGCGGGCTATCGCGCAACGGATAAAAGGTACGCTGGGGATAACAGGCTTATCGCGCCCGAGAGTTCACATCGACGGCGCGGTTTGGCACCTCGATGTCGGCTTATCACATCCTGGGGCTGGAGCAGGTCCCAAGGGTCCGGCTGTTCGCCGGTTAAAGTGGTACATGAGCTGGGTTCAGAACGTCGTGAGACAGTTCGGTCTGTATCCGCTGTGGGCGTTGGAAGATTGAGGGGCGCGGACCCTAGTACGAGAGGACCGGGTCGGATTGCCCGCTCGTGTACCGGCTGTGGTGCCAACTGCAGCGCCGGGTAGCGAGGGCAAGCGCAGATAACCGCTGAATGCATCTAAGTGGGAAGCTGCCCCCAAGATGAATCTTCCCTGGAGCCTCGAGCTCCCTGAAGGGCCGGGAGAGACCATCCCGTCAAGAGGCCGCACGTGGACGCCGGGCAACCGGTTTCGAGCGAAGCGGTCCTCATCGCCCGTGAGGCTTGATCTCCTTATATGGTTCTAGTCCTTCTTTGACTAGAACCGACTAGCAGTAACCAAGCGATCTAACGGTTGATTCGAACATCACACGATCACTACTACAATCCAAAGTCATTCAGTATCTTGTCCGCGGCCTGTTCCTACTGGGGTGTAGGTCAACTGGCAGACCGCCGGACTGTTAATCCGGAAGTTGCAGGTTCGAGTCCTGCCGCCCCAGCTTTCGATTTTTTGACAACTGATTTACGCTGGCGACTGGAGCGTAGGGGCCACACCCGTTCCCATTCCGAACACGGTCGTTAAGCCCTACAGCGCCGATGGTACTCCGTTCGAGAGGACGCGGGAGAGTAGGCCGTCGCCGGCACCTCATTAGAAAAGGCCGTCAGTGAAAACTGACGGCCTTTTTGTTAACTACAACTGAACAAGATGTGAGCTGCCAACTTTCAGGTTGAAGGCTATCAGCATCACTACGTCGGGAAATTACTGCCGCGGGTCGCGGCACAGGCAACTGCCTTTGCCCTCATGCCACTGGGTGGCGTCCCGAAGTTTGCAGCTGACAACGTACAGCCTTTGTCAGCTGGCAGCTCACCACTCGTTCAGTTGCAGTTGAAAAGAACGGACCTTCTTCTTTCCAACGACTTGAGGGTACCTTGAGTGATGCCTAGGGCCGGGATCGTCACCGTAGTCGGAAAGCCGAACGTCGGAAAATCGACGCTGCTCAATCGCATCGTCGGCCAGAAGCTCAGTATCACCAGCCCGAAGCCGCAGTCGACCCGCGACCGCGTCATCGGGATCTACACGGCCGACGACTCCCAGATGGTCATCCTCGACACTCCGGGACTTCTGAATCCCGGCTACCTGCTCCAGCAAGCGATGCGCGCCACGGCTCTCCGCGCGCTCGACGAGGCCGACGTGATCGTCTACCTCGCCGACGCGACGGAAGGGAACCCGCCATCCCTGGTCGAGGCGGCCGAGCTCTCCTCGGCGCCGCGCGCGCCGGTGATAACCGTTCTCAACAAGTCGGACGCCGTACCAGCGCATCGTCGGGCAGAGAGCGGCGCGCTCGGGGACGTCGTGAGTGTCTCGGCCCTCACCGGCGATGGCATTCCGGAATTGATGGCGCGCATCGCGCGGCTGCTTCCCGAAAGTCCTTTCCTCTATCCCGAGGACGACATCAGCACGCAGCCGGTTCGATTCTTCGCCGCCGAGCTGGTGCGGGAGACCGTGCTCGAGCAGCTGCACGACGAGGTACCGTATGCCGTGGCGGTTCAGGTCGAAGAATTTCGCGAGGAGCGCTCGCCTCTCTACATCCGCGCAGTAATTTATGTGGAGCGGGACAGCCAGAAAGCGATAATCATCGGCAGCAAGGGCGCGCAGATCCGCAGCATTGGCGAGGCGGCGCGCAAGAAAATCGAAGCCTTCCTCGGCGCCAGGGTGTATCTCGATCTCTGGGTCAAGGTGCTCGCCAACTGGCGCAAGAACCCGGGCAGTCTCTCACGATTCGGCTATCAACTCGCTACAGGAAAAAGCAAATGAGCTTGTCGGCGCGTCTCCTCGAAATTCTCGTCTGCCCCAAATGCAAGAGCGAGCTCGAGTATCGCGAATCGGAGCAGGCCCTTCTCTGTCACAAGTGCCGGCTGCGCTACGCCGTGCGTGACGACATCCCAATCATGCTGATCGATGAGGCGACTCCTTTTTAGCGCAGGGTTGTCGGCCCTCCTCGCCGGACACGCAGGGGCTCAAGGGCCGACTGGGAGCGAAGGCTCGCTCTTTCTGCTTCTGCCGACGGGAGCGCAGGCCGTCGGCATGGGTCAGGCGATGGTCGCGGGGAAACCGGGCAGCGAAGGGATCTGGTGGAACCCGGCATCGATCGCCGGTCAGGACCAGCGGGAGCTGGCAATCCACCATTCCAAAACCATCGCCGGTGTCGGCGACGCTCTCACGTTCGTCCTGCCGACCAGGTCATACGGGACTGCGGCGCTTTCGCTCAACATCCTCAACCTCGGTGAGCAGGACGTAACCGACGTGAACAACTTCCCAATCGGTGTCATCTTTCCGCGAGACGTGGTCCTTGCGGGCACATACGCGGCGAGCCTGACGAGGCGCTTGCGTGCAGGGCTCAACTACAAGGTGGTGCAGATCCGCTTTGACTGCTCGGGAGAATGCAGTAGCGTTGGTCCCGCGGTGGAGAGCTCGCGGGCAGTTGACCTCGGCGCGCAATACGACGTCGAGGCTGGAGCGCCCCTGACGTTCGGGGTTGCCGTACGCAATCTCGGCGGAAAACTCAATTCGACGCAAACGAACCAAAGGGATCCTCTTCCCACGCAGGTCGAGCTCGGCGCGATGTACCGTCTCAAGCTTATCGATCGTTACTTGAAAGACACGGAGCTACGCGCCGCGAGTAGCTATATCAATTCCCGGCAGTTCGGCGGAAAATCAGTCCGTGTCGGTACGGACCTCACGTACCAGGGCAAGCTGCATCTGCGCGCGGGTTTCGTCGGGCACGACCGGCGGGGAAACGCCAGCGCTTCTCTCGGATTCGGCTTGCAGAGCGGCGGCTTCGTGTTCGACATTGCCCGCACCTTCGGGGGGCTGCCAGCCGAGGGTGGGCAGGCCCCGATATACGTCTCTCTCCGCTACCTGTTTTGATCTGGCGGAGTTGCCGCGCGGGCGGCAGGCCCGCTACCGGCGCGACGTCCACGATCTTTGAATTGCACTCGAAGGCGCGCTGATGAAAATTCTCTACGCGCTGCTCGTTTTCGTTCCCATTGCCATCCTGGCTAGAATCGCGGGGGCGCCTCCCATCGCGGTTTTCATTCTGAGCGCGCTCGCCATCATTCCGCTTTCGGGCGTCATGGGCGCCGCAACCGAGGCGGTTGCCGAGCATACCAGTCCGGCGATTGGCGGCGTGCTGAGTGCGACGATGGGCAATCTGGCCGAACTGATCATTGCGACGATTGCACTCCGAGCGGGCCTGATCGATCTGGTTAAGGCCTCGATCACGGGCTCCATACTCGGCAACCTCCTTCTCGTCCTCGGGATCGCGCTCTTCGCCGGGGGGCTCAAGTTCAAGGTGCAGAAGTTCAACCGGAACCTGGCGGGGTCGAGCACGACGGTGCTCCTCATCGCCGTGTTCGGGCTGGTGGTACCGGCGCTCTTTTACGGGCTGCACCCGGATCCAGAGAGGGCGGCGACGGTGCGAATGTCCCACTACGTGGCGTGGCTTCTGATCGCCGGCTATGTGGCCTGGTTGGTGTTTTCCCTCTGGACGCACTCTTCCTCTTTCAGGAGCGACCAGGGTCCAGGCGTGACTGTAGCCCCAAAATGGTCGTCAAAGAAGGCAATGGGAATCCTGCTCGCCGCTGCCGTCACCATCGGCGTGGTGGCGGAGGTTCTCGTTTCGGTTACTGTGGAGGCGGTGAAGGTGCTGGGCCTGTCCGAGTTCTTCGTCGGACTGATCCTGATTCCGATTATCGGCAATGCAGCCGAAAACAGCTCGGCAATCATCATGGCGATGCGGAACCGCATGGATCTCGCGCTCAACATCGCCATCGGCTCCAGCATCCAGGTGGCGCTGCTGATCGCGCCGCTGTTGGTTCTTCTCGGGATGGTGTTTCATCAGCCGATGGATCTCGCCTTCACCACCATGGAGGTGGCGAGCATCGCATTGGCTGTTTTAGTAACGTCCTCCGTGATCAGGGACGCGGAAACGAACTGGCTCGAGGGAGCCTTGCTTCTTCTCGCGTATGCTGTGCTCGGAGTTGCGTTCTTTTTCTTCTGACAGACCGGAATCATCGTCCACCCGGAAAGCCAACGATTTGCAGCAGCCAAACGCGATACACTTCTCACCTGACGGTGCTTCTCTCCCGGCGCACGTAAGCGCCTGGATCGATGCGCAGCAGGCTTCGATCGTCACTCTCAGCTCGGCTGACGAGCTGATGTCGATCGGCCTGCGCGCGCGTCCGCGCTTCGTCGTGTTCGATGCGCGCCGGGCGGCGGGACCCGTTCTCGCCGCCGTTCACCGGTTGAAGAAGGACTCCTACACGGCGGTCGTACCCTGCGCGGTGCTGTGTGCCAAGAAGAACGAGGAGCTTTCAGAGGCGTTCGATGCCGGCGCCGACGAAGTCATTCGTGACGGAATGCAGGCGCCGGAAGCGGTGCGACGACTGACGGCAATGCTGATCCGGTCGGAGCGCGACCTGATCGTGCACCCGTCGACCCGCCTCGCCGGGACCTCCGCGATCGAATCCGAAATCGGCCGGCGCCTCGCTCTTGGCGAAGCCTTCGCTGTCTGCTACGCCGACCTCGATCACTTCAAGGAGTTCAACGATCGTTACAGCTACAACGAGGGCGATCGCGTGATCCGGATTCTCGCCAAGCTCCTTCACGACGTCGTGAAGGGAACTTGCGGCGAAGACGGATTCATCGGGCATATCGGCGGCGACGACTTTATCTTCATCATACCTTACAATTCGATTCCGTCGGTGTGCGGAGAGATCGTAGCGACTTTCGACCTTCTCGCTCCTTACCAGTATTCGGAGCAGGATCGGCGCGCCGGCTACTTTTTCGGGAAGGACCGGAGAGGACACCTCGATCGGGTTCCGCTGATGACGCTTTCGATCGGAGTGGTAACCAATCTCCGGCGAACATTGACCTCCGCCCGCCAAGCGAGCCAACTTGCGACCGAGATGAAAACGTACGCCAAGAGCCTTCCTGGCTCAGTTTATACTGTTGACAGACGCAGCGATGAGCGTGTAACGCCGCAGGAACCGTTGCCGGCGATTCGCGATGTACGCAAGATCGGAGAGAGTGAATGAACGTCAGCTGCCCGGATTGTCGCTCCATCTTCCGAGTGGATCCCGCCAAGGTTCCTCCCTCGGGTGTGCGCGCGCGGTGCTCGGTGTGCAGCGGTGTCATCTCCATTCCCGCACCGACCGGCCAGACGACGGCTTCCGGCGGAGGCGAGCGCCCGGTAGCCCTGCCTCCGGAATCCGGATCTCAGGATGGCCCGCGCTCTGCGCCTGCTGGCCAGGGCGGTTGGGATCCGCCTCCGTTCGGGTCCGCATCTCAGCGCGCCCCCGCCGCTCCTCCAGCGCAGCGCCCGGCCCCGCCGCCTCCGCCGCCGCGCGCCGTGGAGACTCCGGCAGCGCCCCGGTCGAGACCGGAATCGATGGAGCAAGCTTCGGTAACGGCGACGGCGACACCTCCTTCGCCTTCATCCGGATTGCCGGAGTTCACTCCGCTTTCTCCAGCTCGCCCAGTCGGTCCGCCTGCTTCGTCAGGGGCCTCAGGGCCAACAGCGCCGCCGTTCGTTCCGTCAGGGTCTCCAACCAGGCCTCCGACGACTCCGCGTCCACCAGCGAAGCCGCCCGGCGCATCCCCCGCAGCGGGTGATGGCGGGCCGCGACGCCCACTCAACCCGTTTCTCTCCAAGGATCCAAACCAGCGCGCCAAGAGGCTCGCGCGCGCTCTGGTCTCGGACATTATCACCTACCATCCCGCCAAGCACGCGGAAGGCCTTCGCGACGGGACGCTCAAGCAGCTCTTTCGAGAGGAGATAAAAAAGAGCTTCGAAGAGTATATTGCGCAGGTAGGTCAACAGCTGGCGGAGAGCACCACCTACTTTCAGGAAGCACTGAACGAAGTGCTGGCTGCCGGCAAGAAAATCTTCTAGGCCTCGGGGGCCCGGGTAAATGGCGGAAAGCGAACGCGGTCGCGGTCTGAAGCAGAGCAGAGAGCGACTGGCCGAGCTGCGGAGGTATCTTTGACATCGACGGTAAGCGCGCCCGCCTGAGCGCACTCGACGCTGAGATGGCCGATCCCGGCTTCTGGAACAACCAGGAGAAGGCGCAAGCGACGCTGCAGGAAGTGAAATCGCTGCGCAATTGGCTCGACCCATACGACAAGCTGAGCGGACGCGTCGACAGCGCGCTCGAGCTCGATGAGCTCCTGCAGGACGGCTCTGAGCCCGAGATGGAGCGAGAGCTCGACGCCGAGATCACGCGCGTCCACGACGACGTCGAATCGTTCCAGGTGAGATCGCTGCTCCGCGGTCCCGACGATTTTCGCTACGCGCAGCTCGAGATCAGCGCCGGCGCCGGCGGAACGGAAGCGCAGGACTGGGCGCAGATGCTCATGCGGATGTACATCCGCTGGGCCGAACGGCGCGGCTTCGAAGTCGGCGTCCTTGACGAGAGCGAGGGCGAAGAAGCGGGGATCAAGGGTGCAGTGCTCGAGATCCGAGGACACTACGCATTCGGATTTCTGCGGCCGGAGACAGGGGTGCACCGCCTCGTTCGAATCTCACCGTTCGATGCGAATGCGCGACGCCACACGAGCTTCGCGTCGGTGTTCGTCTACCCGGTCGTCAACGAGGAGATCAACATCGAGCTTCGCGACGAGGATCTGCGGATCGACGTCTATCGTGCCTCGGGCGCCGGTGGCCAGCACGTGAACAAGACGAGCTCCGCGGTCCGCATCACGCACCTCCCGACGGGGACAGTCGCTGGCTCGCAGGCGGAGCGGTCGCAATTCAAGAACAAGGCAACCGCGATGAAGATGCTGAAGAACAAGCTCTATCAGGCGGAGGTTGAGAAGCGCGACGCGCACAAGGCGGAGCTGGACGCGACGAAATCCGACGTGAGCTTCGGCAGCCAGATCAGGAGCTACGTTTTCCAGCCGTACACGATGGTGAACGACCATCGCACCGAGCTCAAGATCCCCGACGTCCAGAAAGTGATGGATGGCGGGATCGATCCGTTTATCGAGGCATACCTGAAGCAGGGCGGCGGCTCGACCACGGCGGCAGCGTGACCGACGAGCTGAACTTCGTTCTACAAGCGCGTCGCGAGAAGCTTGAAGCGCTGGAGGCGGCCGGCGTGGCGCCGTACGCGTACGGATTCGATCGCCGGCACTCTGCGAGCGACGCCCAGTCGCTGCTCGGCACCGCCGAAGAGGGGCCGGCTGTGAGCCTCGCGGGCAGGATCGTCGCCTGGCGCTCGCACGGCAAGACGACGTTCGCGCACCTTGCCGATTCCACCGGAAAGATTCAGCTCTATTTCAAGAAGGACCAGCTGGGCGAAAAGATGTACTCGCTCCTCGCGCACTTCGATCTCGGCGACATCATCGGCGTGCACGGTCCGCTCTTTCGCACTCGCACCGGTGAAGTTACGGTGCGCGTGGACCGCGTCGAGATCCTGGCGAAATCGCTCCGTCCGCTGCCATTCGGCAAGGAAGAAGAGGTCAACGGTCAGATCGTTCGCCACTCCGGATTCGCCGATCCTGAGCAGCGTTATCGACAGCGCTACGCGGATCTGGCGGTGCATCCCGAGGTCCGCGCTCTGTTCGTCGCGCGGTCGCGCCTCACGCGCGCGATCCGCTCCTTTCTCGACGAGCGGGATTTTCTGGAGGTGGAGACGCCGATTCTCCAGCCGCTTTACGGGGGAGCCGCGGCGCGTCCGTTCACGACGGTTCACAACGCGCTCAACATGCCGCTGTATCTGCGCATCGCCGATGAGCTCTATCTCAAGAGGCTCGTCGTCGGCGGGCTGGAGCGCGTGTACGAGATCGGTCACGACTTCAGGAACGAGGGAATTGATCGCACGCACAATCCCGAGTTCACGATGCTGGAGTTCTACCAGGCGTACGCCGACTACACGGCGATGATGGATCTGGTCGAACAATTGCTCGAGAGAACGGCGGAGGCTGTCCGGTCGGTGCCGGAGCTCGCCGCGAACGTTCCCACGTTTCGGCGGCCGTTCCCGCGCGTCGAGTGGATTCCTTCGCTCAACGCCGCGGCCGGCGTAGACGTGGCGGCGCTCGACGATGGGTCGCTGCGCGCACTTGCGAACCGCGTTGGTGTAGAAAAACCGGAAGGCCTGAGTCGCCCGAAGCTGCTGGACGAAATGTTCCAGGCGCTCGTCGAATCGAAGCTCGTGGAGCCGACGTTCGTCGTGGACTACCCGGTGGAGCTGTCGCCACTGGCGAAGCCGAAGCGCGGAAACCCCAAGCTCACGGAGCGGTTCGAGCTGTTCGCGAACGGGAAGGAGATGGCCAACGCCTTCAGCGAGCTGAACGATCCGCTGGACCAACGCCGGCGCTTCGAGGCGCAGGCGAAGCTCCGCGCCGCGGGCGATGAAGAGGCTGCCGGCGTAGATGAGGATTATCTGCGCGCCATGGAATACGGCATGCCTCCCATGGGTGGGGTAGGAATAGGTATTGACCGGTTGTTCATGTACCTGTCCGGCGCGACGAACATTCGCGATGTGATTCTTTTTCCGACGATGAGACCAGAGTGACCAAGCTCGAGCTACAGATTGCGTGGAGATACCTGCGGAGCCGCCGAGGATCCAAGCTGCTCTCGTTGATCAGCATCATCGCCATCGGCGGAGTGCTGGTGGGCGTGAGCGCGCTGATCGTGATCATAGGAGTGATGAACGGACTGCAGCACGACCTCCGTGAGAAGATCCTGGTTGGCAGTCCCGACATCCGTGTTCTCAGCTACGGCGAGGATCTCAAGATCACCGACTGGCCGCAGGTGCTCGAGAAGGTGCGGAAGCAGCCCGGCGTGGTGACCGCGGCGCCGTTCGTGCTCACCGAGGCGTTGATGACGGCCGGTCACGACTACGCGGGTGGCGTTTACGTGGTCGGCTTGCAGCCACAGGCTCGCGGCGTGCCTGACGTGACGACGATCCGCTCGCACGCCGTATCCGGAGATTTCCGTTTCGCCAGCACCGACGGACAACACCGCGGTGTCGTGCTCGGAAAGCTGCTGGCCGCGCGCTTCAACAAGTGGCCGGGCGACAGCATCAATCTTCTCTCCGCCGGCGGGGGCAAAATGAATCCCGTGACTGGCGGATTCGTTCCGAGGGTCGAGAGATTCGAGGTGACCGGAATCGTCTCGACGGGGATGTACGAATACGACAACGCGTACGCGTTTGTCGCTCTCGACAAGGCTCAGCTTTTGGCGGGGCTGGGAGCGGGAGTCACGGGCATCGAAGTGAAGACCGCCGACCGCTGGCAGGCGGCGGGCATCGCGTCGCGACTGGTCGGCGCGCTTGGGTGGCCGTACCGAACCGTGGATTGGGAAGAGCAGAATCATTCTCTCTTTCAGGCTCTCAAGCTGGAAAAGCTCGGGATGGGCGTGATTCTGCTCCTGATCGTGCTCGTCGCCGCGTTCAACATCGTGAGCACGCTCACGATGGTCGTCGCCGACAAGACGAAAGAGATCGGAATCCTGAAGGCGATGGGCATGCCGGCCAGGTCGATCCGCCGGATATTCTTCCTGCAGGGACTGGTGATCGGTGTGGTGGGGACGGTTCTGGGGCTCGTCCTCGGATTCGGCGCCGCGCTTGCCCTCGACAGGTACCAGTTCATCAAGCTCGACGCGCAGGTCTATTTCATCGACCATCTGCCGGTGTCGACGCAGCCGATGGACGTGATGTGGATCGTGATCGCCAGCATTGCGATCGCCGCGATCGCCACGGTGTATCCCTCGGTGCAGGCATCGAGGCTGTTTCCGATCGAAGCGATCAGGCACGAATGACGATGACCGTACTCGAGGCGCACGACGTCTACAAGACGTACATCGGAGGGGACGGGAACGTCCTCCACGTTCTGAACGGTGTCAATCTTTCCGTTCAGCGCGGTGAGATGATCGCGATCGTCGGCGCCAGCGGCGCCGGCAAGAGCACTCTCATGCACGTGCTGGGGGCGCTGGACAAGCCGACGCGCGGCTACGTTGTGATCGGAGGCGAGCCCGTTCACGGACGCAACGAGACGGAGCTGGGCCAGCTCCGGAATCGCACCGTCGGCTTCGTGTTCCAGTTTCACCACCTGCTGCGCGAGTTCTCGGCGCTCGAGAACGTGATGATGCCACTCCGGATCGCGGGTCGCCCCGAAGAGGCAGCGCGGAGCAGGGCGGCAGAGCTTCTGGCTCGAGTGGGGTTGAGCGCGCGGATGACGCACCGGCCCGGCCAGCTATCGGGGGGAGAGCAGCAGCGGACCGCCGTCGCCCGCGCTCTGGCCATGGATCCGCAGATCATTCTAGCCGATGAGCCGTCGGGAAACCTCGATCGCTCGAACGCGGAGATGCTGCACGAATTGTTGACCGAGGTCGTCAATGACCTCGAGATCGGGATGGTCGTCGTTACTCATAGCCGCTCTCTCGCCGCGCGCGCCACCAGGGTGCTGCTGCTCGAGGGTGGCCGGCTCGGTCAGAGCGAAGCAAATGAGGTCGTCGTATAAATGGTTTGCGATCTGTGCAAAGGTGGCGAAGCTGTAATCCAGCTCACTGAAATCGAGGGGAGCGGGGTCAGACAGCTGCATCTGTGCGAGAAATGCGCAGCGGAGCGCGGGGTCGAGACGACGCTCACCGCGGCCAAGCCCCAGATCAACAACTTCCTCCAGACAATTCACGAGCAGATGCCGGCCGCCAAGGGCGAGCCGGTGCATTGCTCATTCTGCCAGGGAACACTGGCCGATTTCCGCGCGACTGGCCGGCTGGGTTGCGCGCACTGCTACGAGACGTTCGAGTCGAGTCTGCGCGATCTTCTGCGCAGAGTGCACGGCAACTCCCGGCACATTGGGCGCCGTTACGTGGCACCGCTTCCTACCGAGCTTCCGCACGTGTCCAGCGCGACCGAGCTTCGCGACCGCCTCAAGAGAGCGATCGAGGCGGAGCAGTTCGAGCTCGCCGCTGACATTCGCGACAAGCTGCGGGGAATCGAGTGATGCTCGATCTCTCTCTGCTTCCGGACGGCGGCGCGAGCTGGCTCGATGCGTCGGGCGAGCACGCCGACATCGTCATCTCCACGAGGATCCGCCTGGCGCGAAACCTGGAGGGTTACGCGTTCACGCCGAGGGCCCGCGATGGCGAGCGGCTGCGGATTCTTACGCAGGTGCGGGAGGCGTTCGCCAGCCTGCGGTCGATCGAAGACGGCGTCCTCATCCGCGTCGACGAGCTGGCGCCGGAGGACCGACTGCTGCTGCACGAGCGTCATCTTGTCAGCAAGGAGCTGGCGGGGCTCAACGACCAGCCGGTGCGCACCGGTGCCGCGGTGTATCTGTCCCGTGGCGTTGGCATCATGGTGAACGAGGAAGATCATCTGCGCCTGCAGGCGCTGCACTCAGGATTTCACATTCCCGACGCGTTCGGAGTGATCGAGCGTCTGGACGCCGAGCTGGGGAACAAGGTGCCGTACGCGTTCCACAACGAGTTCGGCTATCTCACCGCGTGTCCCACCAATGTTGGAACCGGACTCCGAGCATCGGTGCTGATCCACCTTCCGGGCCTGGTGCTGACGAAGGAGATCGGAAAGGTGCTGGCGGGCCTACAGCAGGTCGGCCTCACCTACCGAGGGATGTACGGCGAGGGGAGCGAAGTAGTCGGGAATTTCTTTCAGATCTCGAATCAGACGACCCTCGGAAGATCGGAGGGCGAGTTACTTGATTACCTCGTGCGCGTCGTAAGACATGTAATCGAGCGCGAAGAAGAAGCGCGACGGGTTCTGTTGCGCGATGCGGGTTATATTATGGAAGACAAGCTCTGGCGTGCCTTTGGCACGCTGCGATATGCACGCAGCTTGAGCTTCGAAGAAGCGATGAATTATCTGAGCGGCGTGCGACTGGCTGTCGGTTTGAAACTGATAAGCGGTCTCAGTGTATATACTCTCAACAAGCTCCTGATATTTAGTCAGTTGGCGCACCTCGGCCATGCCGAGGGGAGAGCGCTGACGGAAAGCGAAGCGAATGTCGCGCGCGCTCGATACGTGCGGGAGACGCTGGCTACAGAGGCGGAGTAAGGGGTAGCGGGTAATCACGCGCGCCGCAGTGATCGACACTGTCTCGCACGCGAAGGCACTAGCTCCCGCACTGAGGAATTGCTGAAATGAACGGGTACAACTTCACAGAGCGAGTACGAAAAGTTCTCGCCATGGCACGTGAGGAGGCAGCAAGGCTCCATCACGAATACGTGGGCACCGAGCACATCCTGCTTGGCCTGATCCGCGAAGGCGAAGGTGTCGCCGCCGCGGTCCTCCAAAACCTCAGCGTCGACCTCGACGAGATTCAGCAGAAGATCGAGGAGACCGTGAAGAAGGGTAAGGCCGCAGCGGCGACCGGACCCGATCTCCCGTATACGTCGCGCGCCAAGAAAGTACTCGAGCTCGCCATGGGCGAAGCCCGTGATCTCAGCCACGGCTATGTGGGCACCGAGCACTTGCTGCTCGGATTGCTGCGCGAAGAGAAGGGAATTGCGGCGCAGGTGCTGACCGATGCGGGCGTGAATCTCGACGCCGCGAAGGCGGAGACGCTGCGCCTCCTTGGCACCGAGATGCCGCAGGGCGGCACACCGTCCGCGACGCAGGGAACTCCGGGCACGCCGCAGACGCAGACGGGCAAGGGAGAGAAGAAGTCGAAGACTCCCGCGCTCGATCACTTCTGCAGAGACCTGACCCAGCTCGCCGCCGACAACCAGCTCGATCCGACGATCGGCCGCGCCAAGGAAATCGAGCGCGTGATGGAAATCCTCACGCGCCGCAAGAAGAACAACCCGGTCCTCATCGGTGAGCCAGGCGTCGGCAAGACTGCGATCGTCGAAGGTCTCGCCCAGCTCATCGCCAATGGCGAGTGCCCCGATTCATTGCGCGACAACCGCGTACTGTCGCTTGATATGGCGGCGGTGATCGCGGGGACCAAGTATCGCGGTCAGTTCGAGGAGCGCCTCAAGGCGGTCATGAACGAGATCGCGCAGAACAAGAACATCATCCTGTTCATCGACGAGCTGCACACGCTTGTCGGAGCGGGTGCTGCTGAAGGCGCAATCGACGCCAGCAACATGCTGAAGCCCGCGCTCGCACGCGGCGAGCTGCAGTGCGTCGGCGCGTCCACGCTCAACGAGTACCGCAAGTACATCGAGAAGGATGGCGCTCTCGAGCGCCGGTTCCAGACCGTGATCGTCGAGCCGCCTTCGGTTGACGAGACCGTGGAGATTCTCAAGGGGCTTCGCACGAAGTACGAGGAGCACCACAAGGTGACGATTCCCGACGCGACGCTGGAATCCGCGGCGAAACTGTCCGAGCGCTACATCACCGACAGATTTCTTCCCGACAAGGCGATCGATGTCATTGACGAAGCGGGCGCGAGAGCCCGTCTCGCGACGCAGTCCCCACCGCCGGCCGTGGCCGAGCTCAAGAGACAGCTCGACGCGGTCAACGTCGACAAGGAAGCGGCCGTGCGCGATCAGAACTTCGAGCGCGCCGCCTCGCTCCGGGATCGCGAGCGCGAGCTGCAGGGCGAGATCCGCCGCAAGCAGGAAGAGTGGGAAAAGCACCGGCAGTCGCATCGGCCCGTGCTGGGCGAGGAGGAAGTCTCCTTCATCGTGAGCCGGTGGACCGGCATCCCCGTGATGCGCCTCCAGGAAGCGGAGACCGCGAGACTGTTGCGCATGGAGGAGGAGCTCCATTTATCGGTCGTAGCGCAGGAAGAGGCGATCAAGGCGCTCTCGCGCTCGATCCGCCGCAGCCGCGCCGGCCTCAAGGATCCGAATCGTCCGATCGGCTCGTTCATTTTCTCGGGTCCGACTGGTGTCGGCAAGACCGAGGTCGCAAGAGCGCTGGCCAAGTTCCTTTTTGCCGATCCGGCGGCGCTCATTCGCGTCGACATGAGCGAGTACATGGAAAAGTTCTCGGTGTCCCGCCTCATCGGCGCGCCTCCGGGCTACGTGGGCTACGAGGATTCGGGAACGCTGACCAAGGCCGTGCGGCGCAAGCCGTACAGCGTGGTGCTGCTCGACGAGATCGAGAAGGCGCATCCTGATGTCTTCAACATCCTGCTGCAGGTTCTCGACGAAGGTCACCTCACCGACAATTACGGGCGCGTGATCGACTTCAAGAACACGGTCGTGATCATGACCTCGAACGTCGGAGCCCGCGACATCACGAAGGGTCGCGGCCTTGGCTTCCACGCGCCCGACGCGAAGTCGAACTTCGAGCGGATCGAGGAGAAGGTGAAGGAAGAGATGCAGCACGTCTTCAACCCCGAGTTCCTCAACAGGCTCGACGACGTGATCGTCTTCCACCCGCTCTCGCAGGAGAATATTGGCGAGATCGTCGGCATACTCCTCAAGGATGTTCAGAAGCGGCTGATCGACGAAGAGCTGACCCTCAAGCTCACCGATACCGCATCAGCGTTCCTGGTGAAGCACGGCTATGACGAGAAGTTCGGAGCGCGGCCGCTGAAGCGGGCGATCCAGAAGTTCATCGAGGATCCGCTCTCGGAAAAGATTCTCCTGGCCGAGTTCGCCAAGGGCGACGAGATCGAAGTGGACCTCGCCGCCGACGGCCTGAAGCTCGACTTCCGCGTGCTGAGCGGCTCGCCGAAAGCCTAGGCAGAATCCGCCACAAACCAACGGGGCTGCGGGAGAGAAGCAACTCTCCGGCAGCCCCGTTGTCTAATCAAAATGCTCGCTCTAGGCGAGGACCTCCACCAAACTGATTAGTGTATATTTGTGTGATGCGGAAATTTGCTCCATTCATGCTGGCGTTCGTAGCCGTCAGCGCGGCTCCTTTGTACGCACAGGAGACCGCGCCGGGGGTGTGCTCGACGCCTGAATCCATAGTCGTTACCGGGAACTCTCGCTTAGACAGCGCGACGGTTCGCTCGACCGCGGGACTGTCGACGGGCGCCCAGCTCAACGTCCACGACATCCAGACCGGCATCAAGGCGCTGTACGCGACCGGCCAATTCGACGACGTTCAAGTCATCTGCCGGGTGTCGCCGGCCACCAGCAAGGCGGCGCTTGTCATCCAGGTCAAGGAGCGGCCGATTCTCACCGACTACAAGGTGATCGGCGCGGACCGCGTCTCCCCAAAGGATGTTAAGGAGAAACTGGCCTTCCCCACCGGCAGCCCGGTCGATCCGGGCAAGATCGCCAAGGCCATCGCCAGCACGGACTCTCTTTACGAGAGCAAGGGATACTACCTGGCCAGCATCAAGGCTGAGTCGACCGTCACCAACGGAAAGCTCTCGATCAATTTCAGGGTCGACGAGGGAAGACGACTCGCGATTTCCGGAATACGCATCAACGGCAACAAGAGCGTTCCGGATGCGGACATCGTGGCCGCGATGGACACCAAGCCGGAAGGATTTCTCTGGACCCGGAACGGCGAGCTCGACGACGCCAAGTATGCGCAGGACCTGAGCGAGAAAATCCCGCAGCTGTACGCGAGCCGCGGCTACATCGACTTCAGGATCCTCAAGGACACGCTGATCGTGGATCGCGCGAAGGGCAAGGGATTGCTCGACATCACCGTCACCGAAGGCCCCCGCTACAAGGTCGGCAATTTCGAAGTGCTCGGCAACCGCCGTTTCTCGACCGACCAGATCAACACGTTCTACCCGTTCGGCAAGGCTCAGCAGACTACCGTCGTTCAGAAAGCGACCGGCATGATTCGGCGCAGCTACAACAATCCGCCCAACACCTTCGACGAAGCAAGGTGGGACGACGCGCAGCAAAAGCTGATGGAAGCCTACAACGACGAAGGCTACATCTACGCGAACATCCGTCCGGTCACCGAGAGAGTGCCGGGCACCGACTCGGTTCGCATTGTCAATCTCCGCTGGGAGATCGACGAGAGATCCCCGGCCATCATCAACCGCATCGAGATCGTCGGCAACGACTACACGCACGAGTCGTGCATTCGGGAGCAGATTGTTCTTGCGCCAGGTCAGGTGTTCAACCGCAACTACCTGATCCGCAGCTATCAGAACATCGGCAATCTCAACTTCTTCGAGTCCCCGATGACCGCGCCAGAGACGCGCCCAAGCGGCGACCAGGGCGACGTCGACATCGTGTTCAACGTGAAAGAGAAGCGCACGGGCAACGTGAACTTCGGTGCATCGATGGGTCAGGGCACCGGACTCGGCGGGTTCATCGGTCTGGATCAGCCGAACCTTCTGGGCCGCTGCAAGCGGGCGCAGGTGCAATGGCAGTTCGGACGCTACATCAACGATTTCAATCTTACGTACAGCGACCCGAATATCCGCCAGTCGCGAATTTCGGGAAGCGTCACCGCATATAACAGCCGCTCGCGGTTCCAGATCGCGGACCTGGGCGGAGCGGTTCGGACCGGCGGGCAGGTCCAGCTTGGATTCCCCGTTCCGCAGTCGATCTACACCCGCCTCTTCGTCTCGTACGGCGGGGAGAAGGTGAAATACGAAAGCAACGGTTTGCTGGCCACGGTGGCGGCCGCGTGCGCGAACTGCTTCCGGTCGACGCTGGGCTTTACGGCACAGCACGACACACGCACGGGACTTCCGTTCCCCGCGGACGGCGGCCTTCAGTCGTTCAACGCGCAATTCAACGGCGGACTCCTGGGCGGTACGGCATCGTTCCGGCGCTATACGACGGAGCTTCGCTCCTACGCGCCGATCGGACACATTGGAGGCAGTCTCCTCGGGGGCGAACCGATGATGTTCGTGGTCGGCCTTTCGGCACGGGCCGGAGCGGTCTTTGGAGACACCGGCCCGTTCTTCTACTCACAGGCGTTCACGGTCGGCGGTACGCAGTACGGCGAGCAGCTGCGCGGATATGACGAGTTCTCGATTACTCCGAGCGGCTTCAATCCGAGCGCCGATCAGACCCAGGCGAGCCGGTCATCCTTCGGGAACGCGTTTTTTGTCGGAACCGGAGAGCTCGGGCTCAGGGTCAATCAGTCGCTTTACGTGAACACTTTCTTCGAAGGCGGCAATGTTTGGAACAAACCGCGCGAGTTCGATCCGACGCGACTGTTCCGGAGCTTTGGCTTCGGAGCCGCCACGTTGAGTCCGCTCGGACCTTTGGGTGTTGATATCGGGTATGGGTTCGACAAGATTGACGCTCAGGGGAGACCGGCGCCTGGCTGGAAGCTCCACTTCAAACTCGGACAATTCTTTTAACACTGGAGTCATACATGCGAGTGCTTCTCCGTGCGAGCTCAATCGCACTGGCCACATCGCTGATTCTTGTCGGCATCGCCGGAGCGCAGGCATCGCAGTCTCCGCCCGCGCCCGCCAAGATCGGCTACATCAATTCGGCGCTGCTGCTTCAGCAGGCCCCGGGACGCGCCGAGGCTGAGGCGCAGTTCGACAGGGAAGTAGGAGTCTACCGCCAGCAGATCCAGCGAATGGACGACTCGCTCAAGACCCTGATGGCCGCCTTCGATCGCGAGGCCCCGAAGCTCGACAGCGCCACGCGCGAAACGCGCCGTACAACTATCGGACGGCGCGAGGTCGAGTATCAGCAGCGCGCCCGCGGACTTGACTCGACCATGCAGGCGCGTCAGGCGCAACTGGTCAAGCCGATCATGGAGCGCGTGCAAGCCGTCATCGAAACGATTCGTGCCGAGGACAACTACGCCGTGATTCTCGACGTCGGCGCCCAGGTGAGCGTTGTCGTCGCCGCGGACAAGAGACTCGATCTGACGGATCGGGTGCTCGCGCGCCTCAAGTCGCAGGGATTGCCGACCGCCCCACCAGCGAGCGGAGCCGTTCCACAGCCTGCGGGAGTGACTCGGCCCAAGAAGTGATCGGGTCAACGGATTCGAGGCCTTCAATCAGCGGTGATGGTGCTAGCACCATCACCGCTGAGGCTATTGCGGCACTCGTTTCCGGAGAGCTGATAGGCGACGGGAAGACGGCCGTCAGTGGTGTCGCGCCGCTCGACCGCGCCGACGCCAGCCACCTGAGCATTCTTTCGAGTGGGAAGTATGCGCCGATGATGGCGACCACGAAAGCGGGCGTGGTGCTCGTCGATCCGGAATTCCGCGACGCCGCCGGCGCGCCTCGAGCGCGCATAATCGTCAAGCAGCCGCTCGAGAAGCTTCTCTCACTGTTGCCGAGGTTCTATCCGCAGGAGTCGCCGGCTCCCGGTGTTGCATCGACAGCGCGCATCGGAAAAGGGGCGAGCCTCGGTGAGCGAGTCTCCGTCGGCGAGTACACAATCATCGGAGCGAGGGCGAAGCTGGGCGACGGCGTCGTGATCGGTCCACACTGCATCATTGGAGACGGTGTTTCGATCGGCGACGGCACCCGCCTCTGGCCGGGCGTCACGATCAACTCCGGCGCGACGCTCGGCGCGCGGACGGTGATTCATTCCGGCGCGCGCATCGCTTGCGATGGGTTCGGGTATGTCTTCCGCGATGGCGCGCACCAGAAGATTCCGCACGTTGGCCGGTGCATCATCGGGGACGATGTCGAGATTGGGGCAAACACTACGATCGACCGCGGCAGCATCGACGATACCGTGGTCGGGAACGGCACGAAGATCGACAATCTCGTACAAATCGGTCACAACGTCCGGATCGGAGAGAAGTGTCTCCTCATTGCGCAGGTTGGCATCGCCGGCTCGGCGACGATCGGCGATGGCGCTGTCCTCGCCGGACAAGCCGGCGTCAGCGGGCATATCTCGATCGGCGCCGGCGCTCGGGTCGCGGCGCAGGCGGGAGTCTTTGGCGACATCCCGGCGGGTGAGACATGGTCCGGGTATCCGGCGCGGCCGCATCGGGAAGCGCTTCGCGCTTCGGCCGCGTTGTTCAAATTGGCCGGGATGATGCGGCGTCTCGAGAAGCTGCTGGGAGAGGCCGACTCCACGTGAGTCGAAAGACTCTAGCCCGTCCGGCGGTGCTGGAGGGCATAGGCTTGCATCTGGGTGTGCGGTGCCGGATCACCTTTCAGCCGGCGCCAGCGAAGCAGGGGATCTACTTTCGGCGCACAGATTGTCCGGGGATGCCGCGGATACGCGCGCACGTGAGCGAAGTGAGCGGGAGCGAGCGCAACACCCAGCTCGGGAGGGGCGAGCACGCGGTCCATACGGTGGAACACGTCCTCGCCGCAGTAACGGGAATGGGAATCGACGACGTGACCATCGACATGGATGGGCCGGAGCCGCCGATACTCGATGGGAGCGCGGCGCCCTTTGTAGCCGCGCTCTCCGAGGCGGGGCTTGCGGCAGTGGAGGGCGAGCCGGAGTTTTTGGATCTGCGCGAGCCTGTGCGGATCATAGACGGGGCGTCCGTCTATGAGGCGTATCCATGCGATCGCTTGGAGCTCGACGTAACGATCGAATTCCCGCATCCGTTGATCGGCAAGCAATCGCGCCGCTTCACGGTCACGGAAGAATCGTTCGTGAGTGAGATGTCGAGAGCGCGGACGTTTGGCTTTGTTCATGAAGTGGATGCTCTGCGCGCCAGGGGACTGATCAAGGGGGCTTCGCTCTACAACTCCGTGGTGCTCGACGACACCGACATTCTGAGCGGCGATCTGCGCTGGGCGGACGAGTTCGTGCGGCACAAGGCGATGGACTGTGTAGGCGATCTGGCGCTGGCGGGCGCGCGCGTTCGGGCGCGCATAGTTGCACTGAAGCCGAGTCATCGCGGAACGGTGACGCTGGTACGTGAGCTGATAAAGGCCGGACGAAAGGAGAAGGGGATGTATACGATAGAAGACATCATGAAGGTTCTTCCCCACCGCTATCCGTTCCTGTTCGTGGACCGGATTCTCGAGATCGAGGAGAAGAAGCGGATCGTGGGGCTGAAGAACGTCTCCATCAATGAGCCATTCTTCCAGGGACATTTTCCCGGGCACCCGATAATGCCGGGTGTGCTGATCATCGAGGCGATGGCGCAGGTCGGGGGCATGCTGCTGATGGGATCGATAGGGGATCCGGAGAGCAAGGTCGTCTACTTCATGTCGCTCGATAACGTAAAATTCCGGCGGCCGGTGAAGCCCGGAGACCAGATCCGGTTCGAGCTGGTGATGACCCAGCTCCGGGGGACGGTCGCCAAGATGCATGGGGTCGCGAAGGTGGAGGGAGAGATCGTTGCCGAGGCGGACATGGCAGCGATGGTGCGCGACCGATGACGCGGCAGCGGATCCACCCGACCGCGATCATTTCGCCCGATGCCGAGATCGCCGCCGACGTCGAGATCGGTGCGTTCGCGATCGTGGGTGAGGGCTGCGTCATTGGCGCCGGCAGCGTGATCGCGCCTCGCGCGACCCTCGAGCGCAACGTCACGCTGGGCTGCTCCGTGAAAGTGGGCATGGGCAGCATCCTGGGCGGAGCTCCCCAGGATCTCAAGTATGCGGGTGAGGAGACTTCGGTCGAGATCGACGACGGCACCATAATTCGCGAGTACGTGACGGTCAATCGCGGCACCTCCCATTCGTTCAAGACTACAGTCGGCAAGAACTGCCTGCTCATGACCTACGTTCACATCGGGCACGACTGCCGGGTCGGGAACAGCGTCATTCTGTCGAACGTCGTACAGCTCGCCGGGCACGTTACGATCGAGGACAAGGCAATCCTGTCGGGACTCTCCGCGGTGCACCAGTTTGCGCGCATAGGCCGGCAAAGCTTCATAGGAGGAATGTCCCGGGTGTCGAAGGACATTCCTCCGTTTCTCAAAGCTGTTGGAAACCCGGTGAAGCTGTACGGACTAAACACCATCGGCCTGCAGCGAAGTGGAATGGATGAAGAAACGATTCTCGAGCTGAAGCGCGTCTACCGGCTGCTCTTCCGGTCCGATCTCAACGTCACCCAGGCGATCGAGCGCGTCCTGGCCGAGATCGAGCCACTCCCCGAAGTGAAGGAGCTGATCCGATTCGTCGAGGGCAGCGAGCGCGGGGTCGTGATTTGACGAACACCCCACGCGTTGGTGTCGTCGGCGCGGGCAGCCTCGGTTTCCACCACATAAGAATTCTGCGGGATCTTTCCGGCATCGAGTTCAGCGGATTCGCCGAGTCGAGGGCGGACCGCAGGACGGAAGTCGAGAAGGAGTTAAAGGTGAGGAGCCACTCGACACTCGGAGATCTCCTCGAAGCGTCCGATGCGATCGTCATCGTCGTGCCCACCTCGTCGCATTTCTCCGTCGCGAGCGCGGCTATCGAGCGCGGCAAGCACGTCTTTATCGAAAAGCCGATCACGACGACGCTGGAAGAGGCCGATGCTCTCCTCGAGCTCGCCCGGAAAAGAGGCGTGATGGTCCAGATTGGCCACGTCGAGCGGTTCAATCGGGCGGTGCGTGCAGCGCTTCCACACGTGAAGATGCCAAGGTTCATCGACAGCGAGCGATTGGCGCCGTTCAGCCCGAGGGGCTCGGATGTCGCCGTGGTGCTCGATCTCATGATCCACGACATCGACCTGCTCCTCACGCTGGTCGGCTCGGAAGCCCGCGACATCTCGGCGGTCGGAGTTCCCGTGCTCACTCCCATGCTCGACATTGCGAACGCGCGCGTAACGTTCAACTCGGGCGCCGTCGCCAACATCACGTCCAGCCGCATCTCGCGGGAGAGAAAGCGGAAGATCAGGATCTTTCAGCAGAGCGGATATCTGTCGCTCGATCTGGCCGCGGGCACTGGCGAATTCTTCCGCCTCCGCTCCGACATCGACCCACTCGCGATTCGCTCCGCGCCGGCTGACATTCTGGCGTTCGTGGATCGCATAAAGCTCGACGCGCCGGATGGCGAGCCATTGAAGCTCGAGCTGGAGAGCTTCGTTGCCGCGCTCCGAGGAAAGGGACCCGTGGTCGTGACCGGCGACGAGGGGAGGATGGCCCTCGGTGTGGCGCTCCGGATCGTGAAGGAGATCGAGCGAACTCTCCCTTCACTCGTCGGGCACACGCAGCACCATGCGTAAGGTGCTGTTCGTCGCCGGAGAGGCTTCCGGCGACCTCCACGCGGCGGGTGTGGCGGCTGCGCTGAGACGCATCCGGCCCGAGCTCCTTCTTGCGGCCGTCGGGGGACGACGATTGGCGGAGCAGGGCGTGCAGCTGATTCACCGGGACGAACAGCTTGGCGTGATGGGCTTTCTCGAGATTGTTAGGCACGTGCCACGGCACTTCCTGCTTTTGCGCACGATTCGGAAGATGTTCGACCGGGGTGAGGTAGCCGTGCTAATACTCATCGACTATCCCGGCTTCAACATGAAGGTGGCCGCCGCGGCGAAGAGAGCCAGAGTGCCGGTGCTCTACTACGTGACGCCACAGGTGTGGGCGTGGGGAGCGGGGCGGATCCCCAAGCTCGCTCAGCTCGTCACCAAGGCCGCGGTCATCCTTCCGTTCGAGGAGCCGCTGCTCCGAGGCTTTGGCATTGACGCGACGTTCGTCGGCCATCCACTTCTCGATCGGGCCGTCAACATGCCGACCAAAGTGGAAGCCCGCGAAGCGCTCAGGTTACCGCTGAATGCTCCGGTGCTCGCCCTCTTTCCCGGAAGTCGCCAGCAGGAGATCGATCGCCACATCGACGACTTCGTGGCGACGGGGAAAGAGCTTCAGCGCAGGATTCCACGTCTGCAGGTGCTTGTCAGCGTCGCGCCCACCGTTGCTCTCGATTCCGCTCGCTGCCCCTTCCGGTTGGTGCATTCGGCTTCGCTGAGCGTTTTGCGGGCGGCTGATGTGGCCCTTTGCAAGAGCGGAACGACCACGCTCGAAGCCGCGATAGCCGACTGCCCGCTGATCGTGGCTTACCGTACGGGACGAATCAATTACGCGATCGCGAGGCGATTCGTGAAGGTACCGAACATCGGGCTCGTCAACGTCGTCGCCGGCAGGGAAGTCGCGCGCGAATTCATACAGGACGAGATTGTCCCGTCGAAGATGGCAGATGCTCTGTCGGAGCTGCTCGACGATGGTCCGCGACGACAGGACCTTCTGGCCGGGCTAGCCGAGGTGCGCTCAAAGCTCGGCCAGCCCGGGGCGGCGGACCGCGTCGCACGAATGGCCAGCGAGCTCGCGGGCCCATGCGGATGAGCGACGACGACGAACCTTTCCCGTGGCGATCGCGCGCAGCGCTGCTTCTGGGCAGGGGCGCTCTTCAACTGCTCGCCCGAACGTGGCGATTTCGAATCGTAAACGCTGCAGCGATCGATGATCTCCGAAGCGCGAAGCGGAATTTCATCTTCTCGCTCTGGCACGGACAGCTGTTGCCGCTTCTCTGGCACCATCGTGACGAGGGCGTCGTCCTTCTGATCAGCGAGCACCGGGACGGAGAGCTCGTCGCGCGCGCCGCGGAGTCGCTGGGCTACGCGCTCGTCCGAGGGTCGACGACGCGGGGAGCTGACCGGGCGCTGATTTCAATTATTCGAGAGCTTCAGGCGGGGCGTGAGGTGGCGATCACTCCGGATGGTCCGAAGGGACCTGCGGGGAAGTACGCGCCCGGAGCATTGATCGCCTCACAGAGATCGGGGGCGGTCATCCTTCCCATTGTCGCCGTGGCGGATCGGGCCTGGCGGCTCAATAGCTGGGACCGCTTCATGATCCCGAAGCCCTTTGCGCGAGTGACGGTCGCCTATGGAAATCCAACGAATGTGCTCGCAGCGACTCCTCGTGCGGCGTCGGAAGAAGCTCCGCGATTCGAGGCGATCATGAGTGACACTATCGGGAAGGCAGGTGGCTGATCGGCGCAGAATGATCGAGACCGTGTGGACCGGCCGCGGGAAGCGGGCCCGCGCCGCGCGCGCGATCCTCGCGCCGGCGGAGGCGCTATACGGTGCGGTCATCGCGATCAGGGGGAAGCTGTACGATTGGGGAATCTTCCGGGCAACAGAATTCTCGGTGCCCGTGCTGAGCGTCGGGAATCTGTCGGTGGGCGGTACCGGCAAGACGCCCGTTGCCGCGTGGCTCGCTAGCAGATTCTTGGAGAAAGGCGCCGCTCCAGCGGTCGTCCTTCGCGGTTACGGGGGTGACGAGACAATCGTGCACGAGCGACTCAACCAGGGAATCCCCGTCATCGCGGCTGCCGATCGCGTGCGCGGGATCCGTGAGGCAGTCGCGCAGGGCGTGGATGTCGTCATCCTCGATGACGCGTTTCAGCACCGCAGGGCTCGGAGGGATGCCGATATTCTGCTCGTGAGCGCCGATGCGTGGATGGGGAGGCCTCGACTTCTTCCCGCCGGGCCGTGGCGCGAGCCCCTTCGCGCTGCGCGTCGGGCGACGCTCGTAATCATCACGCGAAAAACGGCAGACAGATCCGCGGTGGAGGATGTGAAGCGCGCTCTCGCTAACGCAGCTCCTCGCGTGCCCGTCGCGATTGCGCACCTCGCACCCGGCGATCTGAAAAGCACTGCGACCGGTCAGATTCTTCCGCTCCATGCGCTTCAGGGGGCAGACCTGACCGCGATTGCCGCGATCGCGCAACCGGAATCATTCTTCAAGCAGCTCACCGAGCTGGGCGCGGTCGTGCGGCCGTTCACCTTTCCTGACCATCACGCATTTACGCAAGCCGACGCGCTCAATCTCGCGGCGGAGGCAGGCAACTCGGATTTCGTCGTTTGCACTCTCAAGGACGCAGTGAAACTGGAATCGCTATGGCCTGCCGAAGCAGGGTCATTATGGTATGTTTCACAGCGTTTGCGAATCGAGAACGGGCAGGAGCACATCGACCGTCTGCTCGACAATTTGGTGTCTCCCGCAACCTGAAACCGGACCTCCCGACAAAGGACTGACAGTCGACCTCATGGCCACAGACATTCGAATTCCTGCCCATAAACTCGTTCGACCCGACAAGGACCGATTCCTCGATGAGGAGAATCCATTCGAGGCGATGATGTCGCGGTTCGACAAGGCCGCCGAGCTTCTCGATCTGGAGCAAGGCCTGTACAAGGTGCTTCGTCAGGCCGAGAAGCAGGTGATCGTCTCGATCCCAATCATGCTGGACAACGGCCAGGTTGAGGTGTACGAGGGATATCGGGTCCAATACAACACTTCGCGCGGGCCGGCGAAGGGCGGTATCAGGTTTGACCTGAACGTGACGCTCGAAGAGGTAAAGGCTCTCGCCGCCTGGATGACCTGGAAATGCGCGGTGGTCAACATTCCGTTCGGCGGCTCAAAGGGTGGCGTGAGGTGCGATCCGCAAGCCATGAGCGCGGCCGAGCTCGAGAAAATGACGCGTCGCTACACGTCCGCAATCATCAACATGCTCGGCCCTGACACCGACGTGCCGGCGCCGGACGTGAACACAAACGAGCGTGTGATGGCCTGGGTGATGGACACCTACTCGATGCACGTCGGCCACACCGTTACCGCCGTCGTGACCGGAAAGCCGGTGGAGCTCGGCGGATCGCTGGGCCGACGCGAAGCCACAGGTCGTGGCTGTATGATCGTGACCAAGGAAGCGCTCCGGCACCTCGGAATGCCGGTGAAGGGAACGACAATCGCGGTCCACGGATTCGGCAACGTCGGCTCGGTGGCGGCGCAGCTCCTCGCCCGCGAAGGTTGCAAGATTGTGGCGATCGGAGACCGGTCCGTCTCCCTCTATAACGCCGGCGGCATCGACATCGACGAAGCGATCGCTTACGTGAAGAAAAACCGGTCTCTCGAAGGCTACGGCAAGGCGGAGGTGATCTCGGGAGCGGACATTCTGACTCTCGCGGTTGATGTGCTGCTTCCCGCCGCGCTCGAAAACGTCATCACCACGAAGAACGCGAAGGACGTCAAGGCGCGGATCATCTGCGAGGGTGCGAATGGACCGACGACCGCCGCGGCGGATGCCACACTCGATGAGAACGGCATCTTCGTCATCCCGGATATTCTTGCCAACGCGGGTGGAGTCACGGTCTCGTACTTCGAGTGGGTGCAGGACCGCGGAGGATACTTCTGGCCGGAGGATCTCGTCAACGAGCGCCTCGAGACGATCATGCGCCGCAGCTTCAGGGATGTGCTCGACCTTTCGCGTCAGCGTCGTGTGAACATGCGCACCGCAGCCTACATGGTCTCGATCGGCAGAGTGGCCAGCGTCCACAAACTACGCGGCATCTACGCGTAGATGCGACTTGTCGTCGCCGTCGTGGGCAAGGCGCGCAACGCGGCGCTAGGCGAAGCGATCCGGGACTACGAGACACGAGCGGCGCGGTACTGGCCGCTCGACGTGCATGAGGTCCGCGAAGAGCGCGCGACCGGGATTCCAGTGGACAAGGTGAAGGAGCGCGAAGGGTTGCGACTTTCGGAGAAGGTGCCCGAGAGAGCTCAAACCGTCGCTTGTGAGATTGGAGGCAAGTCGCTCAGCTCGGAACAGTTTGCCGAACTCCTGCAAACGGCGCGCGAGCAGGATCGCGATCTTGCTTTTCTGATCGGCGGAGCGTTCGGCCTCGCGTCCAGCGTCACGAAGGATTCAACCATGAAGCTTTCGCTCGCGCCGTGGACGCTACCCCACGAGATCGCGCGCCTCGTTCTGGTCGAGCAGATCTACCGGGCGGGGACCATCGTGCGTGGCGAGCCGTACCACAAGTGACGATAGTTCGCGACCAAGCTCCGAGAGCGCGCAGGTCGGGCTCCGAGGAAGCCGGCTGGTTCGAGCAGTGGTTCGGCGAGGACTATCTTCACATCTACCAGCACCGCGACGAGCGAGAGGCCGAACACGCCATCGAGCTGATCGCCTCGAATCTGGCCGGTCGCGAGATCCATTCCGTGCTCGACCTCGGCTGCGGCGCGGGCCGTCACACGAAGGTGTTGTTCGAGCGGTGGTGGACGGTGGGCCTCGATCTCTCGATGGCGCTCCTCAAGCTCGCGAGAAAGGAATCACCCAGCGCTCCCTACGTGCGTGCCGACATGCGGGAGCTGCCCTTCGCCGATGAGAGCTTCGATCTGGTCGTGAATCTCTTTACGAGCTTCGGCTATTTCGAGGACGACCGCGAGCACGCCCGCGTTCTTTCGCGCGTATGCGCCGTCACGCAACACGGCGGAACGTTCGTCATCGATTTCCTGAACGCGGGCCAGGTGCGCCGCGAGCTTGTTCCCTACGACGAGCGCGTGGAAAACGGGATCACCATCGAACAGACCCGAACGATCAGCCAGGACGACAGATTTGTCGAAAAGAGGATAAGGCTCCGCGGACGCGGCAAGGAGTACATCGAGCGGGTGCGGTTGCTGTCCGACGCGGATCTCGAACGGATGCTCAGCGCGGCGGGATTCGATGTGTCGAAGCGCTTTGGCGACTACAACGGCGCTAGCTGGTCCGAGGACTCGCCCCGCACGATACTTTTCGCCAGCCGCCGATGAATCCTCGAATCGTAACCCAACCGCTCGCTGGCAACCCGCTCGCCGCCGCCGTGATTGCGGGGAATCCACCGCCAGGCTGGTACGAGCCGGTCCCAGCCGACGCCACGTCGTGGCGGGAGCGTCTCGAGTCGGTTCGATCGGACTTCCCCGATAACTGGCTGGCGAAGCTGGGGGCCGCTTTCGACGCGACGGGGAAGGCGAAGGAGCGACTCGAAGCGTCGAGCGCTGGGCGCGGCGTGGTCGTGACGACAGGCCAGCAGCCTGGTCTCTTCGGCGGGCCGATATACACTCTGTCCAAAGCGCTGAGCGCGCTCGCCGTCGCTGACGCGCTTCAGGAAGCCACTGGAGTTCCGGTCGCGCCGGTATTCTGGGCGGCGACGGACGACACGGATTTCAAGGAGGCGAGCAGCACCGTCGTCTCGATTCCGGGAGGCGCGCAGCTCCTGCGCATCGATCACACCGAGCCGCTTGGTCGCCCAATGGCATCGATGGCCTTGGGAGACGTGTCCGCACAGCTGGAAGCGCTGACGCGAGCGGCGGGATCGACGATTGACCGCACGCCAATCGAGCTGCTTGAGCGATTCTATGCCTCGGGGCAGACGATCGGATCCGCGTATGTGTCGTTCCTCCGCGCGCTTTTTGCGCCGCTCGGCATCGCTGTGATCGATGCGTCGCACCCCGCCACACGTGCCGCGGCAAAGCCGGTGCTGAGCGCGGCTCTCGAGAGAGCCGGCGACATCGCCGCAAGAGTCTCCGAGCGCAATCGAGAAATTGAAGAAGCGGGATTCACTCCCCAGGTTCAGGAAGTGCCCGGTCTCTCGCTCGTCTTCAACTCGGCGTCGAGCGGACGCAAACGCATTCCGATCAAGGCGGCGAGCAAGCAGGCCGCGTCCGAAGAGATGGGTCCGAACGTGTTGCTGCGTCCGGTCGTGGAGCGTGCAATCCTGCCGACGGCGACCTACATAGGGGGTCCGGCGGAGATCGCATACTTCGCGCAGGTCTCCCCGATAGCGGAGACCCTCGGCGTTCCAAGGCCGACGATCGTGCCGCGGTGGTCATGCACGATCATCGAGCCGCACGTCGAAAAGATTCTCGAGAAGCTCTATCTGCTCCCCGAGGATTTCCGTGATCCGCATGAGGTCGAGGCGCGCGTCGCGCGAGCGCATTTGCCCAAGCGCGTCATCGACAAGCTCAATGCCACGCGCGCGCTACTCGACAAACAGCTCGACGAGCTGAGCGACGCGGTCGCGGAAGAACGAGCACCGGTGAGTCCAGCTGTGACTGGAGGATTGCGAGCGAATCTGATGCGCCGTCTCGACCGGTTCGAGCGGAGGCTCATCGCCGCCGCCAAGAAACAGCACGCCGACATCATGCAGGAGATCGCTACGGCGCGCGGGTCAATTTATCCCCTGGGAAAGCCGCAGGAGCGAGCCCTCAACTTCGTGCCTCTTCTCGCGCGGTATGGGGCTGATCTCCGCGACGAAATGCTCGGGGAAGCGCGTGAGCACGCAAAGCGGCTCGTCGGCCTGCAAGCGCGATTTCGCTCGCTCGAGGAACCCGTTCCAGCGCGAGGGCGATCGTGACCAACGGGGAAGACCAGGAGGAAGAGGATCGATCGCTCCCCCCTTTCCTCCCGCCCGAAGCCGATGAAGTAACCGCGGCCGCCACGCCGATCGAAAGGCGGGCGACCCCGCGCGCGCCCGCCCAGGCGTTCGATCGGTCGAAAGGCGCGGCGTTTCTCGTCGGGTCCGGAATTCTGCTCAGTCGGTTGGCGGGCCTGATCCGGCAGACGATGATGGCGCGCTACCTCGGCGCGGGTCTCGCCGCTGATGCGTTCAACGCGGCGTTCCGCATTCCGAACATGCTGCAGAATCTGTTCGGGGAAGGCGTGCTCTCCGCCTCGTTCATCCCGGAGTATGCCGGACTCCTGGGCAGAGATGAGGAGAAAGAAGCGACTCGGCTCGCCGGTGCAGTGGCGGGAATGCTGGCCGTGGTCTCGGCGGTCATCGTGCTACTCGGTGTGCTCACGGCACCGTGGCTCGTCGCCATCATCGCCAATGGCTTTACCGGTGAGAAGCGGGACCTGACGGTGCGCCTGACCAGAATTCTATTTCCGGGCGCCGGACTTCTCGTGTTCTCCGCGTGGTGCCTGGGAATTCTCAACAGTCACCGCCGCTTCTTCATGTCGTATACCGCGCCCGTGATCTGGAATCTGGCGATGGTGTCGACGCTCGTATTCTTCCACAAAGGGCACACCGAGGTTCAGCTCTCGATCTATCTGGCCTACGGCTCCGTAGTCGGGAGCGCGCTCCAGTTCCTCATTCAGGTTCCACAAGTCTTATCTCTCGCGCACGGCGTGAGACCGCGACTGACTGCAGCCGCGGACAGCGTTCGGAATGTATTTCGCAATTTCGTTCCCGCCTTCGTGGGGAGAGGGGTCGTCCAGCTCAGTGCCTACGTGGATGCGTGGCTTGCCAGCTATCTCGGCAATGGAGCCGTCTCGTCATTCACCTATGCGCAGGCGATATACGTCCTCCCGATCAGCCTTTTCGGAATGGCGATATCGGCGGCCGAGCTGCCGACGATGTCGCGCGCACGGGGAACCACGGCGGAGATTGGCGCGTACCTCCGCGGGCGGCTGAGCGATGGCCTCGACCGGATCGCGTATTTCATCGTTCCAAGCGCGGTTGCTTTCCTTGCTCTCGGTGACCTCATCGTCCTCCTGTTGTTCCAGAGTGGGAAATTCCAGCGCGACAACACAATCTGGGTCTGGCAGATCCTGATCGGTTCGACCGTCGGACTTCTCGCCTCGACGATGGGCCGTCTGTACTCGTCCACATTTTACGCGATGCGGGATACGAAGACCCCGCTGCGCTACGCCGTCGTACGCGTGATCCTCACAACGCTACTGGGATATTTCTTCGCGCTCGTTCTGCCCGGCTTGCTCGGTCTGGACCGCAAGCTCGGTGCGGCAGGCCTCACGGCATCGGCGGGACTCGCGGGGTGGGTGGAGTTTTATCTGCTGCGCCGGGAGATGGACAAGAGAATCGGCCGCACGCGCCTGGTGCCGGCGCGCATGGCCCGTCTGTGGGGAGCAGCGCTCGCCGGAGCCGCTATTCCCTGGGCGTACAAGCTAGCGACAGACCCCGGCTCCCTGATTCTTTCCGCGCACGATACCGTCGTCAAGTCCAAGCTCATGGCTCTGGCTCTGCTCTGCGTTTACGGACTTACGTACCTTGGCATCACCGCCGCGTTTGGAATTCCGGAGGCGAGAAACGTGTTCGATCGCGGGAGGCGACTGTTCAACCTCGCACTTCGTCCGAAGTGAACCAGGCTTTCCGCGGGTGGTATAATTACACATGCTGCCCGTTCCCGATGCCGTTGCGACAAAACTTCCACACCTCCCCGACGGACCCGGGGTTTATCTCTGGAAGGGCAGGGATGGGACTACTCTCTACGTAGGCAAGGCAAAGCGCCTGCGCTCGCGCGTGCGCAGCTATTTCGCCAACGACCAGCTCGAGAACCCAAAAACCCGGCACTTGGTCGGCCTCATTGCCGACCTCGAGACGATCGTCGTCCCGAGCGAAGCGCACGCGCTTATCCTCGAAGCGAACCTGATCAAGGAGTATCGCCCGCGCTTCAACATCGCGCTGCGGGACGACAAGTCCTATCCGTACATCAAGGTCACGGTGCAGGAGCCGTTTCCGAGAGTGTTCGTCACTCGGCGCCTCGAGGACGACGGAGCGAGTTACTTCGGCCCCTATACCGACGTGGGCGCGATGCGCCGCTCGCTCAACGTGGTGAAGAGAATCTTCACCGTGCGAAGCTGCAATTACGACATGCCGGCCCAAATGCCGGAGCGGCCGTGTCTCGATTACTACATCAAGAGGTGCAAGGCGCCGTGCATTCTGGCGCAGTCGCAGCAGGACTACCGCGCGATGATCGACGAAGTCGTGCTCTTCCTGTCGGGGCGTCCGGACGAAGTCGTGCGCCGCGTGAAGGAGCGGATGGATCTCGCGTCCGAGCAGCTCGACTTCGAGCGTGCCGCGGAATTGCGCGACGTCCTCCATCACCTCGAGCAGATGGAAGAGCCTACCGTCGTTCTCGAGGTGGAAGGCGGTGACCGCGACGTGATTGGTTACGCCCGCGACGGCGACGACGCCTGTGTCACCGTGCTGCGCATCAGAGGCGGAAAGCTGCTGTCGCGAGAGCAGCGCTTCCTGACGAATATCGATGGGGAAGACGATACCGACGTCATGCCTATCTTTCTCGCCGGCACCTACGTCGGTATGCAGGAGAGAGCGCGACAGCTCCTGCTCCCATTCGATTTCCCCGATCGCGAACTGATCGAACAGGCGCTACCGGACAGCAGGATTCTGATTCCCCAGCGGGGACCGCGGCGCGATCTCATCGCGCTGGCCGAGCAGAACGCGCGTCACTTGCTCGAGGAGCTCAAGCTCTCATCGATGGAGGCAGACGAGCGCGCCGGGGATCCGGTCTATGAGCTGGGCAGGGAACTGGGGCTCCAGCGCCTGCCGCGATCGCTCGTGTGCTTCGACATTTCGACAGCGCAGGGCACGGATACGGTGGGCTCCTGCGTCTGGTTCGAGAACGGGCGGGCGAAGCGGGGCGAGTACCGAAAGTTCAAGGTGAAGACCGTGGAGGGCACGGACGACTTCGCCTCGATCCAGGAGGTGGTTCGCCGGTACTTCGAACGGCGCCTGAATGACGAGAAGCCCCTCCCCGACCTGATCGTGATCGACGGAGGCAAGGGTCAGCTTTCCGCGGCCCACGCCGCGCTCGCGGAGCTCAGTCTCGCCGATCGTCCGCTGATCAGCCTCGCAAAGCGGGACGAGGAGGTGTTCAGCTGGGGCCGGGAAGAGCCTCTCAGGCTCTCGAGACGCTCGCCCGGGCTGAGGCTGCTGCAGCAGGCCCGGGACGAAGCCCACCGCTTCGCCGTGACCTACAACCGGAAGCGCCGGACGATGCGAACCGTGACTTCTGAGCTTCTCAAGGTGCCCGGGATTGGGCCGGTGAAGCGGCGCCAGCTGCTCAAGGAATTCGGGAGCGTGCAGGGAGTCCGGGAGGCAAGCGAGGAGGCAATCGCCAGGCTGCCTGGCTTCAATGCTGGCCGCGCGCGGAAGCTCCTGGAATCGCTCGCGGCCATCGCTCCGGTGTAACGGAAACGCGATGCCTTGAGCGCGAAATAGAAAGAGCTAAAGTTCGGCAATGCCTTGACTTCGCTCTCTATAGCTCTAAATTACTTGAGCTATGGTAAAGGTCTCCCGAATCGAACAAAAAAGCATCGCCGAGGAGCTTGGAATCCAGCCGGGCACGGAGCTGCTCACAGTAAATGGGCGGCCGCTCGCGGACTTCCTCGACTGGGAATTCCTCACCGCCGACGAAGAGCTCGTGATCGAGGCCCGTCAGCCCGATGGCGAAAACGTCATCTACGAGCTCGAGCGCCTCGACGGCGAGCCCCTCGGGATATCGCTCCAGCCGCCGTCGGTTCGACGCTGCGCCAACAAGTGCGAGTTCTGCTTCATCGAAGGCCTGCCGTCCGGACTGAGGAAGCCGCTGTATATCCGAGACGACGACTATCGGCTCTCATTTGCCTACGGAAATTTCGCGACTCTTTCCAACGTGAAGGAACGCGACATCGAGCGCATCCTGGAGTATCGACTTTCTCCGCTCTATGTCTCCGTTCACGCCACGAACCACGAGGCGCGGAAGGTCCTGCTCAACAATCGGCGCGTCCCCGACATCAAAGCCCAGCTCTCTCGGCTGGCCGCCGGCGGAATCCAGTTTCACGCCCAGATGGTGGTGGTTCCGGGGTTGAACGATGAGGGGGTGCTCGAAGAATCACTCACCGACCTTTGGAACATGCAGGAAGCAGTCTTGTCGGCGGCCGTAGTCCCCGTCGGGCTCACACAGTTCTCACATCTCTACACCGGTAAGAAAATGGATCGCGACAATGCGCGGGCAATTCTCGCTCAGGTCGAGCAATGGGGCGAGCGCGCGAAGCGAGAGCGTGGTGAGACCTGGGTATTCGGATCCGACGAGCTCTACATGCTCGCCGAGCGCGAGCTGCCCGGACCCGATCACTACGGAGAGTTCGCCCAGATCGAGAATGGCGTAGGGTCCGTCACCTCGCTCCGCATGCGGGTCGCCGGCGGCCTGGATCGTGTCGCCCGTCGCGATGGCCAGCGCATTGGCGTGGTCACCGGGTTGGCGATGGCGCCACTAATGGAGCCGCTGCTTGACCGGCTGCGCGCAGTGAGTGGGGCCGATTTCAAGCTCATCGTCGCCGAGAATTCGCTGTTTGGTCCGACGATAACGACGGCCGGTCTCCTCGTCGGAAAGGACATCCTGACGGCGCTGAGCGATCGCCACGATCTCGACATCGCATTGATTCCCGCCGAGACGATCAACGAGGACGGAGTCTTTCTCGACGACTTCACGCTCGAGGCCGTGCGCGAGTCGTTGCCGATGCCAATCTTCCCGTCCTATGACTTCATCGATGTGCTGGAGTCCGTGTCGAGCGGGGTGCTCGCATGAACCTTCCAGTCATCGCACTCGTCGGCCGCCCGAACGTCGGCAAGTCGGCGTTGTTCAACCGCATTGTCGGTGAGAACAGCGCCATCGTCAGTGACGAGCCGGGGACCACGCGCGATCGCCATTTCGCGCGCGCCGAATGGAACGGCCGGCAGTTCTGGCTGGTCGATACCGGCGGGCTGACCGACGATCCGCACATTCCCATGGACGTCGAGATCAAGCGCCAGGTGATGCAGGCAATCGAGGAGTCCGACCTTCTAATGCTGGTGGTCGACGCGAAGACCGGGCTGCACCCGAGTGACTCACGAGTGGTCGATCTGCTGCGCGACGCGCAAAAGCCGTGGGTACTGGTCGCCAACAAAGTCGACGATCCGTCCACCACGGATTACTATGAGTTCTACGAGCTGGGCGCCGGTGATCCGGTGCCGGTGTCCGCCGTCAACGGCAAGAATTCGGGTGACATGCTCGACGTGCTGGTGGAGCGCTTCCCAACCGCGGCGGAGGAAGTGCCCGACGCATTGCGCGTCGCCGTCGTGGGCCGGCCCAATGTAGGCAAGTCATCCATCATCAACCGGCTCCTCGGCGAGGAGCGGCTGGTCGTCGCGGACACGGCGGGGACGACCCGCGACGCGATTGATACCCCCATGATTTTTCACGGGCGTGAGCTGATCTTCGTCGACACCGCGGGACTCCGCCGCCAGTCGAAGGTGGAGGATGGAATCGAGTTCTATTCCTCGCTCAGAACCAGACGCGCGATCGAGCGATCCGACATCTGTGTTCTCGTTCTCGATGCCGCCGAGGGCCTGCACAATCAGGATCTGAAGATCGCGTCCCTGGCATGGGAGAGCGGTCGCGGCTTGATCGTCGTCGTGAACAAGTGGGATCTGAAGGAAAAGGAGAACAACACCGCCGCCAAGTTCGAGAAGGAATCGCAGGAGAAGGCTCCGTTTCTCAAGTTCGTGCCGTTCGTGTTCACGTCCGCAATCAGTGGACAGCGCGTGACGAAGATTCTCGAGCTGCTGCTGGAGGTGGACGCCGAGCGTCACAAACGCATCAGCACTTCGCAGGTGAACACTACACTCGCGGACATTGTTGGCAGGCGGCAGCCGCCCCAGGCGGCGGGCCGCGAGATCAAGCTGAACTACGCCACGCAGGTCGAGACCGCGCCCCCGGTGATCGCGGTGTTCGGCAACAATCCCGACCTCGTGCAGGAGCACTACGTGCGATACCTGCACAACGAGTTCCGCGAAGCGTGGGGATTTCGCGGTAATCCGCTGCGGATCATCATGCGCCGGAAGAGCGCGTAGATGGCGCCGTTGTTCGGCGTCATCATTTCCTACCTGGCCGGCTCGATACCGTCGGCGTACATCGCCGGCAGGCTGCGCGGCATCGACCTGCGCAAGCATGGCTCCGGAAACCTCGGAGCAACGAACGTCGTACGCGTGCTGGGCGCGAAGACTGGCGGAGTAGTATTCATCGCCGATCTTCTGAAGGGTTTTTTCCCCGTTTATTTCCTGCCGATGTACACCGAGACGCTAAGGCCCGAGATGTGGGCGCTCGTTTTCGGCGCCGCGGCGATACTCGGTCACGTCAAGCCCATCTTCCTCCTCGGCAAGGGCGGCGGGAAGGGAATGGCGACTGCAACCGGCGTGTTCCTGGCGCTCGCGTTTGTCCCAATGCTCGTCGCCGAGGTGGTGTGGATCGTTACGTTCTACTTCACCAGATACGTCAGCCTCGCTTCTCTTCTCGGGGCGGCCGTGCTTCCGTTCGCGCTTTTGGCCTGGTACCGCGATCCGCAGTCACCGATTTTCATCGCGAGCGTGATCATTGCGGCGTTCATGTTCTGGACGCACCGCGCCAATATCGGCCGGCTTCGCCGCGGTGAAGAACATCGGTTCGTGAAAAAGGAAGCCGCACCCTGATGCGTTGCGCGGTGGTCGGAGCCGGCGCGTGGGGCACTGCACTGGCGGATCTTCTGGCGCGCAACGGGCACGACGTGAGGCTCTGGGCCTACGAACCCGACGTGGTGGAATCGATCAACAAGACGCGCGAGAACGTGCGATTTCTGCGCGGCCACGCGCTCTCACCAGCGGTCGAGGCAGTCGGCGACATACACCGGGCGGTAGAGGGCGCGGAGCTCGTCACGCTTGCCACCCCGTCGCAGGTGCTGCGCAGGATCGTGAAGTCCGCGGTGGCCTCCTTGCCGCGCGGAGCACCACTAGTTGTAGCCACCAAGGGAATCGAGCAGGGGACGCTCTGCCTGATGACCGAGGTCGCCGAGCAGGAGATACCCGGCGCAACGGTCGTCGCGCTATCCGGGCCGACCTTCGCCGCCGAAGTCGTGAGCCGCCAGCCTACGGCGGTGGTTGTGGCCTCGAAACAGAGTGAAGCGGCCGGCATCGCACAGCGGGCATTCAGCTCGGCGTACTTTCGTGTCTACACGCATACGGATGTAATCGGAGTCGAGCTCGGTGGCGCGCTCAAGAACGTCATGGCCGTGGCGACCGGAATCGCTGAAGGCCTGGGCCTCGGCTTCAACGCGAGGGCCGCGCTCGTGACGCGAGGCCTCGCCGAGATGACGAGATTGGGCTCCGCGCTTGGCGCGCAGCAGAGCACCTTCGCGGGGTTGGCGGGGCTCGGTGATCTGGTGCTCACGTGCACCAGCTCGCTCAGTCGCAATCGAGCGGTGGGCGTCGAGCTAGGGAAGGGGAGAACGCTGGAAGAAGTTCTCGGGGACAGAGAAACGGTCGCGGAAGGAGTCGTCACCGCGCAAAGCGCGCGCGAGCTGGCCGCGCGAGAGGGAGTCGAGATGCCAATTGTCGATACCGTGAATCGCGTGCTTTTCGAGGGTCAACCGGCTCGCAGCGCCATCGCCGCCCTCATGACGAGAGAGCTCCGAGCGGAGGTAGATCGATGAAAGCGAAAGAACCGGTGCAGGAATTTTTTTCCATCGGCGACGTTTGCACGTTGACGGATCTCAAGCCGCACGTACTGCGCTACTGGGAGAGCCAGTTCAAGTTTCTTCATCCCGCCAAGAACCGGTCCGGAAACCGCGTTTACCAGCGGCGCGAGATCGAGCTGGTGATGCTGGTCAAGCAGCTTCTTTACACCGAGAAGTATACGATCGATGGAGCGCGTCAGAAGATCGACGAGTACAGGAAGAGTGGCGAGCTTCGCTCGGTGGCAAGCGCGGCACTGGATTCGCAGGCCGTCGCGTCCATGGAGAGCGAGCTGCGCTCCCTCCTGGCATTACTCGATGGACAGCCCGAAGAGAAGGGGACCAAAAGTTGATCGAGCCGCTCGTCGTCATCGTGCCGGCGTACAACGCCGAGCCGACACTCGCGAAGGTCGTAAAGGATGTGCGTCGCAACCTGCCCGGCGCTCTGATAATCGGCGTCGATGATGGCTCGACCGATGGCTCGCGGCAGCTGCTCAGAACCGTGACCGACGAAACGATCGAGTTCGACAAGAACCGAGGCAAAGGGGCGGCCCTGCGCGCTGGATTCGACGCGGCTCTCAAGAAGGGTGCGGCCGCGGTGCTCACAATCGATTCGGATGGCCAGCACGATGCCGCCTTCGCTCCCGCGATCGTCGGCGCCCTGGATCGCGCGGACATCGTGATCGGGACGCGTGATCTCTCGGGCAAGGCGGTGCCGAGGCATCGAAGGATTGCAAACATGATCTCATCCGCCGCTACGCGCGCGGTTTCCGGCGGGAAGGTGCGCGACAGCCAGTCTGGTTATCGCGCGATGAAAGCGGAGGTCCTGCGCAAGGTCAACGCGGTAGGCGACCGCTACGAGTTCGAGACGGACTTCATCATTCGCGCCGCCCGTGCCGGCTTCACGATTGTCAACGTGCCGATCTCGACCATTTACGGATCGCCCAGCTATTTCCGCGAGTTTCGCGACGCGTGGCTCGTGATCAGAGTGTTGTGGCGCCACCGCGCCGGGATCTGGAAGCGTTGAGACTGCTCTGCACCAACGATGACGGCATACTGGCCCACGGCCTGGCGTGTCTGATCGAAGCAGCCGAGCCGTTGGGAGAGATAACGGTCGTTGCTCCGGATCGCGAGCAAAGCGCAACGAGCCATTCTCTCACGCTTCACCATCCGGTACGCCCGATCGAGCGCGGCGCGCGAAGGTTCCAGGTCGACGGCACGCCGACCGACTGCGTGATGCTGGCTGTCGAAGCGCTAATGCCGGAGCGACCTGATTTCGTTTTGAGCGGCATCAACCACGGCCAGAATATGGGTGAGGACGTGCTCTACTCCGGAACGGTGGCTGCGGCCATGGAGGGCCTGTCACTCGGGATCCCATCGGTTGCCATCTCATTCGCTGGCGGCGATCTCAGAGCGGATGTGGGCATGCTGAGCGACCAGATCGAGCCGTTGCGGATCCTGCTCAAGCACGTCTTCTCGTTGCGATCATTTCCGCAGCACACGCTGCTGAACATCAACATGCCCCCTTTGCGCGGTGACGACATTTTGGGAGTTCGTCTCACCAGGCTCGGGAGGAGAGTGTACTCGGATTCTCTCAAGCCGATGCAGGATCCATGGGGCCGCCAGATCTACTGGATCGGCGGCGGATCAATCACCTGGTCTGGAGAAGAGACATCGGATTTTCGCGCGATACAGGAAGGCTATATATCAGTGACGCCTTTACACCTAGACTTGACTCATCACGCGATGCTCGCTTCGGCGGAGACGTGGTGGCAGCAGCCCTAGAGCACGAGCAACGCGGTCCGCGGCGGCGACTCGTCGAGCTGCTGCATGAGCAGGGCATCAAGGACCTCGCCGTCCTCAACGCGATAGACAAGACGCCTCGGCATCTCTTTGTTCCCACCGGGGTTCGCCACCGGGCGTACGAAGACTCGGCGCTTCCTATCGGGAACGGGCAGACGATTTCCCAGCCATCGATTCACGCGCGCTATCTCGAGCTGCTGAAGCTCAAGGGGAATGAGAAGGTGCTCGAGATCGGAACGGGATCAGGCTACCAGACGGCATTGCTCTCAATCCTGGCGTCGCAGGTATTTTCCATAGAAAGAATTCCGGCGCTGCTCGACAGGGCGCGTGAGACGATTCGGCAGATCGGAGCGCGTAATATTTCCTTCCTCCTTGGGGATGGGACCCTGGGTTGGCGGCAGTATGCGCCGTATGACGCGATAATCGTCGGCGCCGGCGCCCCCGAAGTTCCGTCCACGTACCACGAGCAGGTGACTGAGGGAGGACGTATTCTTATTCCGCTTGGCGATCGGGAAGAACAGACACTGTATATGTTCACTCGTCGCGGTGACAAGCTCGAGCAGACGGAAATCGCTCCAGTGCGCTTTGTGCCGCTGCTAGGCAAATACAGCTGGGAGGATTTGTAGTGGTAACGTCGCTTCATCGTCCATTCGTTCCGCATCGCACCCCGAAAGCAGCGCGGCCGGCAACGAGCTCGTCTGAGTTCCGTTTGTCGCGACCGTACGTTCCGGGAGCGGAACGCGAGGGCATTGAGACCTTCCACCCGGAGACCACCAGCGCAGCGCCAGTGGAATCAGCCGCGCGGCTCCAGCCGATCGAAGACTTTCTCGACCTGTCAGCGCGGACCCCACCGCCTGCCGCTCCGGACTCGAACGGCGACGATTTCTCTTCCGAGCTCGATGAGGGGTCCGCCCAGCTCCCACCGCTGGAGCATTTTCTCGATCCTCTGCCTGGAGTAGGTGACTTCGCGCCGGAAAGGCCGCACGGTTTCGACGCGACACCCGTCACGGGCCACGAAGACCCTGCCGCGAGCGGGGCACCATCAGACTCCCTCGCGTCGGAGTGGGCTAATGCCGACTGGCAACAATACGATTGGCGATCGGTGGCGGCGTTGGGCGAAAGCGGTGAGTCCGCTGCGTCGAATGCGTGGTCCACGACCGATTGGGATGCCACCGGGCCACGCGCAGCACGCGCGGCGAAGGATGCACGGCCAACCGCGGCACAGGCGATTGCGAGCGCACTCGATCAAATCGCGCAAAGGATCAGAGACGGCGACCTAGCGGTTCCCATGCCCGGAGCAGCGACTGACCCGGCGACCATCGCGGCCACTTTGGCCGCACTATTGGGAATCCGGACGTAGATCCAGAATGGAGAGCATACATCTCGAAGTCCGGGGACGTGTGCAGGGAGTTGGGTTTCGCTGGTACGTGATGGAAATGGCGAGAGCGCTTGGACTAGCCGGCTGGGTCAGAAACAAAGCGGACGGGATCGTCGAGATCGCTGCCGCTGGTAGCCCGGAAGTGTTGGCAAAGCTCGAGGCGGCCGTGAGCGCGGGACCTCCGGGCGCGCGAGTCGAAGAGGTGCGCAAGCTAGGCGCAATCGCGGCCGACTCGCTCGAAGTGCCTTTCGGAATCGTTCGCTAGGACACTCGGCGCGAATCGTTTGCTGGAACCCTCGGCGAGAACACTTCTAGAACTTCCCTCTGAAGTGTAGATTCACCCCGTGAAATCGCCGTCTGCCTTGGCCTCGGCGATAACCCGGGTCATGATCCTTGCCCCCGTAGCTCAGGTGGATAGAGCAGCGGTTTCCTAAACCGTTGGCCGGGTGTTCGAGTCACCCCGGGGGCACTCTACAATAGGCAACGGCCACCCACTTCAGGGCAACATAAAGCGAATGACGACACCGAATATTCCGGCACGAAAGCGATCCGGCGCAGACGAAGAGACGATGACCGAGTGGTTCATGCTCCACCAGCGCGACGTCGCATGGGCCGTAGTCGCGCTTGCGATCATCGTTGGTGGTTTCTGGTACTACGAGCGCTCTCAGTCCATCAAGGCTCAGCGGGCTGAGGCGGCGTATTTTCAGGCTCGCCAGTCAGCGGCCGCGGGGAACCTACCCCTGGCGGTCTCTGACCTTCAGAAGGTCGTAAGCCGGTACGAAGGAACCAACGCCGGGACCCAGGCGGCCCTCACACTGGCGCAAACGCTCTACGACCAGAAGAAGTTCAAGGAAGGGCTGGATGTCCTCAAGACGGCGGAGGCAAAGGCTCCAGATCACTTCAAGCCGTCGATCCACCTCCTTGAGGCGGCTGGCTATGAGGAGCTGAAGAACCTGGTCGCAGCAGCTGAACAATACAAGCTTGCGGCCCAGGTGACCCGATTTCCGGTCGACAAAGCCGAGTATCAGGCCGCAGCCGCTCGCGACTACATGGCTGCCGGAAAGACAGAGGAGGCCAAGGCGATCTGGAGGGAGCTGGTAAAGGACGAGACCGCGCCGACTGCGGCGGAGGCACGCGTACGGCTCGGCGAGCTCGAGGCCAAGCCGATGAAGATCTAGGTCCGGACGTCAGAGTAGCTTCATTCCACGCCAACCTTCGTTCCTGTGGACATATGCGTATAAGATATATTATGTAAACTATATCGCCTTTTTAATGTGGAGAAGTTGATACTGTCCACTGCTCCACTGCCGAAGGTTCAGCCGGTTGGTGGGTTAGACCATCTACGTTAGAAATAACTTGAGTTGGGTATAGCGGCCAGCAGCTGGACCGTGCCGCGACAGTCTGTCAATCGAGATCGCGAATCCAACCCTCAAAAACGATCCGACCCTCGCCGCGCAGCGACGGCAGCCAGGAGGCTCCATCTCGACTGAGACTCACGGTCAATGGGAGCGAGGATCGAGTCCAGAGCGTGGTTTCCCCTCCCGAATCATCCCCCCAGTCGGAAAGCATGATCGCGGTGGCGACAGCACCCGTGCCGCACGCCAGCGTCTCCGCCTCAACGCCTCGCTCGAAGGTGCGGTAAGCGAACTCGCCGTCGGCCCTCCTGGAGACGAAGTTCACGTTGGCTCCATCGATGAGCGAGCGATGATGCCTCAGCTCGGAACCCCGCCCCGTCACGTCGGCAGACTCGACATCCGGGACCTCAACCACTACGTGAGGTACTCCGACCCTCGCGTAGCCGAGTCGGCGCTCACCTGGTTTGAGCCCGAGCTCTCTGGCGTCTGACCGGACATCCGTGACCGGCTCCAGGTCAACCTCGGGCAGGTTGTCGCGAATCCTTGCCCGGAGCGATCCGGCCGCCGTGTGAAGGAGGAATCCGCCGGCCTGTGCCAGCCCCAGCTCCACGGCCAGACGCGCGCTACAGAGGCTGGCGTTCCCGCAGAGAGCAGCCTCGGACCCGTCGCTGTTATAGTAGCGCATCCGGACGTCGCCCTCTCCCGATTTCTCGAGAAAGACGACTCCGTCAGCCCCGACACCCGTGCCGCGCGCCGCAAGCGACCTGATTGACTGCTCGTTCTCCAGACGCGCTACGGCGCCCGCTGTCGAGTCGAAAACGACGAAGTCGTTTCCCGACCCCGTCATTTTGTAGAAGTGCTGGCCCTCTGGGCGAGCCACCATTAGATCCTCCCGGTCAGGCTCCACCAGCGCAGACGCCAGACCATCCAGACTGCCTCGCGGACGATCTTCTTCGACATCTTGCTCACGCCCTCGGTGCGATCAACGAAGATGATCGGGATCTCGAAGAGGCGGAAGCCGCCCTTCCAGGCCCGATAAGACATCTCGATCTGAAACGCGTAACCATTGGATTTAACGGAGTTTAGATCGATCGATTCGAGTACATTCCGGCGGAAGCACTTGAAACCACCGGTGGTGTCGAAGATCGGCAATCCGGTCACGAATCGCGCGTAGATGTTCGCGGCGTAGCTGAGAAACAGCCTGCTCATCGGCCAGTTCACGACGTTGACGTGGCCATCCTGATAGCGCGATCCCAGCACTACGTCCGACTCCTTGATCGCTGCCAGGAACTCGGGCAGGCGCTCCGGATTGTGGGAGAAGTCGGCATCCATCTCGAATACCAGGTCGTACTTTCGCTCGAGGGCCCAGCGGAAACCGACGATGTAGGCGGTTCCGAGCCCGAGCTTCCCCGCCCGATGGATCACATGAACCCGGGCGTTGTTGGCGGCGATGCCATCGACGATCGCTCCCGTTCCATCCGGGGAGCCGTCGTCCACGACCAGCACATCGAGCGAAGGATCCTGCGCCAGAATCGCCGGGATCAATCGTGCAATGTTGAACCGCTCGTTATACGTCGGGACTATGACAAGGGCGCGATCAGGCAAGTCGTCTCCGGTCGCGCCAGAAG
>Ga0097691_1000025_pt1 | contig 140538 bp, 130 predicted proteins | sample NGESurdeep072012_8_FD_72858 | JGI IMG/M metagenome (GOLD analysis project Ga0097691, IMG submission 72858) | Arctic peat soil microbial communities from Barrow, Alaska - NGEE Surface sample 210-1 deep-072012 | ecosystem: Environmental > Terrestrial > Soil > Wetlands > Peat ... | reverse complement strand
GCGGAGGCTGCCCGGCCCGGGCGGCCAGCGCCTCGGCCAGCGCGCCGGCAATCTCGACGATGCGTTCGACTGCCAGGCCGTCCGCTGGGATCAGCCGATCCAGCGGCTGCCCCTCGATCAATTCCATGGTGAGAAAGTGGACGCTGTCGGATTCTTCCACCGAGTACAGCGTTACAACATTCGGATGGTTAAGTGCGGCGACCGCGCGAGCCTCGCGCTGGAACCGGGCCAATCGTTCGGGGTCGCTGGCAACATCGGGCGGCAGGATCTTGAGCGCTACATCGCGCCCCAGCTTCATATCGGTCGCGCGATACACTTCACCCATTCCGCCCGCGCCAATTGCGCTGTTGATCCGGTAATGTGCAAGTGTACGTCCGACCAAACTTAGCCTCCCCGAGCGGCCACTCATCAGCTCTTTGTGCCCGAATCAAGACAGCAATCCTATACTAAAGCAGCTCCCACCGGATCGCTCCCGAGTCACGGGCTAACAGGAAGGTTATGCGACAAACGGAGATCTCGACGACACTGGCTAGAAGTCGGCTTCGGGGAGATTGCCATTAATCTCCCACAACCCCGTTTCTGGATAGTTTCCGGTTTGCCGACCAACCAGGAGTTGGCAACTTGAACACGCGCGAGGCACGATAAGCAGGTTGACATTTTCAATGCGCGAGCTCGGCCATAAGCCACGCCCTGGCCATCTTCCAATCGCGCATGACGCTTTGTGGGGAAATCCTCAGCACTTCTGCCGTCTCCTCCACGCTGAGGCCCCCGAAAAATCGGAGTTCGATGACCTTGGCTTTGCGGGGGTCGATCTGAGCCAGGGCATCCAAGGCTTCGTCGATGGCGACAATCTCGCGGTCCCTGGAGCGCGAGGCGACTTCCGGTACGTCGTCCAGATTCGGTTGAATCGCACCGCCGCCCCTTTTGGACATGCCCTTTGCGCGAGCGCGGTCCACCAGAATCCGCCGCATCATGTTCGCGGAAACCGCAAAGAAATGCGCTCGATCCTGCCATGTGACGCTGTCCACCTCCACCAGCCGCAGAAAGACTTCGTGGACCAAGGCGGTGGCCTGTAAAGTGTTGCCGCCTCTTTCATTGCGCATGTACTTGGAGGCCATACGGCGCAATTCCACGTACACCTTGGGGGTAAGTTCCCCTAAAGCTCCTTGGTCACCCCCGCTCCAAGCCTTCAGGAGCTGGGTGACGTCATTTGATTCCAAGCTCATAACCCCCGTCGCTGCAACAAATCATACATGCTGGCTCTAACGCGAAAGATTATTTCGAGGCGGTTGTAGTTTTTCCTCAGATTTCTCGCTTACCAACATGAAGGCAGAAAGAAGTGAGTTCTGGGGTTGGTGAAGCGGACCGGAATCAGCAGTAACCGTTCCAGTTGCGCCCAACCCAGTGCGTCCTCGCTTCGCCCTGCTCTCCAACTCAAGCTTAGAGGAGACGATATGAATTCGGCACACAAGGAAGTTCGGAATCTGACAAATCTGCTAAAGACAACCCGCCGACGGCTATTAAGCGGCGCGGCAGCGCTGACCGTTCTAATCGCCCTCGCGGCGCTCGGCAGTCCGGCAACGGCATTTGCCCAAGACTCCACTCAGAGTAAAGCGGCAAGCCAAACACCGGAGGGATCCTGGCTGTACACGGTTACCATACCGAATCCTCCAAATGCTCCTATAGTATTTCTCGGCACCGAGACCTATTCGGCAGGCGGAGGGTACGTGGAGGCCGATCAGTTGTCATTCACGCCCGGGTACCTGGCGACTGCGGGACACGGGGGGTGGAAGAGCACAGGAAAGGATGCGTTTCTTCTGACATATATGAACCTCACCTATGACGCCAACGGCAATCCGACGGGCTTAGGGAAGGTGCGCCAAACTACAACGATGTCTGGGAACTCCTACAGCGGTTCAGGCGATTACGCCTACTACGATGTAAATGGGAACGTAGTCGCCTCAGGCACGTTTACGATTACAGCCAAACGGATTCTTGTGCAAGCCCCGAAGCAGTGAAGGAAGCAACATGCTGAAAGATTAAAGGGCGGCCCTAGCGGGCTGCCCTTTTGTGATTCGGCCTGATTCTTGAGTGCCGAGCTACCGCTAAGACGCTAACCCATAAGAGCCACCGCAGTTCGCGAACCCCATCTCGCGCAGTTTGGGAATACAGTAAAATTGGTGATGCACCTGAGGGCATCGCCACGACTCCCGAAAACTGGCAGCTGATGGAGGAGCTTTATCATGCTGCGCTGGAAGTTTCCGGCGAGGAACGGGCCGCGCTGTTGGCGCGATCCGATCCTGAAATTCGACGCTCCGTAGAGATTCTGCTCGCGCAGGGTGACTCGGGCGGGGCGGTGCTGGACCGCCCCGCATGGGAGTGGGCAGCAAACTTGCTCGACTCGCCCACGGCTCAAATCGAGTCAGGAGCGCTGCTCGGCCCCTACCGCGTGGAATCCAGAATCGGCGCGGGCGGGATGGGCCAGGTGTATCGAGCCACAGATTCACGGTTGAATCGTTCCGTCGCGATCAAGTTTTTGTCAGCGCAGTTCAGTGATCGCTTCGAGCGTGAAGCCAAAGCCATTGCGGCATTGAACCATCCCAATATCTGCCAGATTTACGACATCGGACCCAATTACCTGGTCATGGAATATGTTGACGGGTCGCCAGTGGTTTCCCCAGATCAGCAGCCTCTCCCCACGTCCGAAGTTTTGCGACTCGCCGGTCAAATCGCCAGTGCCTTGCAAGCGGCGCATGCCCAGGGCATTATTCATCGCGACCTGAAACCAGCCAACATTCTAGTGAGCACTACCGGCACCGTGAAGCTGCTCGATTTTGGGCTGGCCAAACGAACCGCAGACACTGACCCGGCCCAAACCGCCGATTTAAGTCAAACGATGGGAGTAACCCAGCCGGGTACCATCATGGGTAGCCCGGCTTACATGTCGCCGGAGCAGGCGCAAGGAAGGGCCATGGATGCACGGTCCGATATTTTCTCGTTTGGTGCGGTGCTGTATGAAATGTTCGTCGGCCGCCGCGCTTTTAGCGGAGACTCAGTGGCTTCAACCTTGGGAGCAATCCTTTATCGAGACCCCGCCCCGCTGAATGCGCCCCCGGCGCTGAATGCGATTGTGCTGAAGTGCCTCGCGAAATCTCCAGATGCGCGTTACCAAACCGCAAACGATCTCCAACAGGCGCTGGAAAGAGCTTCTCCGGGCAGTGATTCCAGCGTCGTACAGTTAATCAGGCGAAATACCCTGATGGTGGCTGTTGCAGCAATCGCCTTGGTGGTGATCGTCGCGGCTGCCGCTGCCATGTATCGGAGGGGGACGAACGCAGGCCGGATCGATTCGATTGCAGTGCTCCCGCTGGACATGCGGAGCAACGATCCTGAAGCGGACTACATCTCCGATGGTATCACCGAAAGCATCAACAACAGCCTTGCGAAGCTGCCCAGCCTCAAGGTGATTCCGAACAGTGTCGCTCTACATTACAAGGGGAAGTCAGCGGATTTCCAAAAGGTGGGCGACGCGCTTGGCGTTCAGGCAGTGCTCACGGGCCGCGTGGCACAGCGTGGCGATGACCTCGGCATTAGCATTGAACTCGATGACGTTCGCAACGGCAAACAGCTTTGGGGCCAGCAATACTCCCGCAAAGTCGCCGATCTGCTTATGCTGCAAAACGACATCGCCAAGGAAGTTTCTCAGCGGCTGCGCTCCCAGCTTTCCCCGGCCGAGCAGCAAAAACTGACGCTAGGTTCTACCGGAAATCCCGAAGCGTACCAACTGTTTCTCAAAGGCGAATATTACTCGGGTAAATTCACCAAAGAGGGCTTTGACAAAGGCATCGACTATCTCAACCAAGCCATCGCTAAGGATCCAAACTATGCCGAGGCTTATAGCGCCCTGGCCATGAACTACATTAACCAGGACGATTGGTTCATCACTCCCAGGCAAGCGGGACCCAGAGCCAGAGATGCGGCAAAAAAGGCGTTAGCGCTGAATGAAACCGATGTTGAAGCGCACGTTGCTCTTGCCATCGAGGAGCAATGGTACGAGTGGGATTGGGCGGCGTCGGAAAGGGAGTTCAAACGAGCCATTGAACTGAAACCCGACAGTGGTGATGCTCACGGATACTATTCATGGTTCTTGCCCCCGATGCGGCGAAACGACGCGGCCGTCGCAGAAGCCGAGCGGGCTCTGCGAATCGATCCAATTTCGACCGGACTCAACGGAAACCTGGGATCGGTTCTGGTCTTCACTCACCAGTGGGACAAGGCGATTGAGCAACTCCGCGCTGCCATCGACCTCGACCACGGCTATTGGTTCGACTATTGCTTCCTTGGTCGAGCGTATGAGCAAAAAGGAAGATTGCCCGAGGCGATCGCAACGTTTCAGCGTGGGCTAACGCTGGAGGGCAATACGGAGCTTTGGTCAGGTCTTGGACATGCCTATGCGGCGTCGGGAAATAAGGCCGAAGCGCAAAAGGTGCTGGACCACCTGAAAGAATTATCGACCCATAGCTACGTTGCGCCCTACAACGTCGCTGTGATCTATGTGGGCCTAGGGGAAAAAGATGAGGCGTTCGCCTGGCTCAATCGTGCCTACGAGGAGCGCTCGTACATACTGGCGGAATACCTTACGACCGACGCACGTTTGGATACTCTCCACTCCGACCCGCGCTTTGCCGAACTGGTTCGTAAAATCGGTTTGCCACAATAGAGACTGTGACTGAACCGCTCTTGAGTCTCGATTTGAAGATATGCTGAAACTGAGGGGGTAGCGAGTTCTCTTCGTAAGTGCCCCGAGGTCTGGTTCCGGGAAGTCACTTGGACGAATAGTCGCCAAACCGCCGACTGAGAGCGGACGACACGCCGTAAGTCACAAGAAAGGGTAGGGCGTTTCTCGTCAACTTGACCGCGGTCACCCAATTTTCGCGTGGCAGAGATAACGGCTCCAAATGAGGACCGCCGTGTGTTGCTGTTCTACAGTCCTGTTACTGAACGCTGATGGACATCTACGACTGTGGGTTGGGCATGCTCTCGGCTCTTTTTTTGATACCCTCAAGCCACTGACGACGGAGCAGCCCGCTTCCGGGCACAATCAATCTCCAGTAACGGCCCATGCCGCGGCGGGTGAGTTTGTCAAGCGCCAGGACACGCGTCTCGGTGCTGATTGTGGACCATCCGCCGCCCGTATCTTCCACGTTGAAGTCATAAGCCATTTTGACCGCACCCTGCTCCCGATAAGCAGCGAACTCCTGCGAAGTGCGCACCTCGGGGCGGCGGTTCGCCCGCGCATTCCAAACCCCGAACATCACGATTTCATGCTCGCTGCCGCCAGAAAGATAACCAGACTCCGAAAATGCATCGAGAACCCGCTTATCCTGCAAGAAATCGCCGGAGTCATGAATGCGCAAGGCCGCTCCGCGAATTTTCAGGAGCGTCATCAAGGATTTCATGTCGCCGAAGGTTGACTGGCGAATAGCCTGCATCACCAGCTCGGACCGGGCATGAATGCGGGCAGAGTGCCGTTCGAAAAACTGGTACTCCGGCATGATGTCGTCGAGAAGGATTTTAGGTTGCGCGACACGGATCGTCGGGGCTGGCCAGAGCAGCGCCGTAAGGGCAAGAACAACACCACCAACGAGAACAAGAGCTCCAATGGCTCGCTTTCGGATTCCAAGAAACCGGAACGGAATCGCCAGGTTTGCCAGCCCGCAAAGAGCCAGCACGATTCCCGAATAGGCCAGCGTACTTAGAGGCTGATAGGAAGCCCAGTAGTTGAAGAGCAGAACAGTCGTGAACGCCATTGCGGCCAGCAGCGTCCACGCCACAGCCTTAAATGACATTGGCTCATCTCCTTGCGGTCGATCTTGAACCAAGGATCGAGTCACGATCTGCTAAGTAGTACGGAAAGACGGCGGTCTAAGTTCCGCTGTCTGTGGCGTGGCTACGGTCTCCGGCAAAATCAATCCAGTCATCGCGCCATTCAAGCGATTTGAGGGCGACGACCCCTTTCGTTGCCCAGGAATTCCTGTAAGAGAATCCCGGCTCCACGCTGGCGGACTTCGGGCGGAACGGAGCGCCTGCGCAGTTCTCGACCTCAGCAATGATCGAGAATCAAACGGTGTGGCGCAGACTACGCCATCTTGAGGTGTAATCGCCAACCCGCGGATTACTCCCCGCAAGCCGGTACGGCTGTGGTAATGCTCGCGTCGGTTCACGAAATGGTCGATTTTTCGCAACTGAGAATCGATAGCCCTACGGGGCTGAGTATTACAACTCAACGGGCTTCACTGGTACGATTGCTCTCGTAGGGTTGCACAGCATGATTAAAATTCACGGTTGAGGAAATCATGAAGGCTTTAGTAAAGAGCCGCGCGGAGCGCGGGTTATGGTTGGACGATATCGCAGAACCCACGATGGGGATCAATGATGTGCTGATCCGCGTCCGCTATGCCGGTATCTGCGGAACCGACGTTCATATCTATCAATGGGATGAGTGGGCACAGAGGACAATTGCTGTGCCGATGGCCATCGGGCATGAATTTGTCGGAGAGATTGTCGAGGTCGGATCGAACGTAAACGACTTCTATCCAGGCGACATCGTGAGCGGTGAGGGGCATGTCGTCTGCGGACGCTGCCGCAATTGCCTGGCAGGGAGACGTCAGTTGTGCGCGCACACATCAGGCGTTGGTGTAAATCGACCTGGGGCGTTCGCTGAATTCATCGCTCTACCGATGACCAATATCTGGCGGCATGAGCCCGGCATCAATCAGGAAGTTGCGGCTATCTTTGATCCCTTTGGCAACGCGGTGCATACCGCTCTGTCGTTTCCAGTGCTCGGCGAAGATGTCTTGATTACCGGCGCTGGGCCAATTGGGATCATGGCAATTCCAGTGGTTCGGCAGGCTGGCGCACGTCATGTAGTGATCACGGATATCAATCCTTTCCGCTTGGAATTGGCGCGCAAAATGGGGGCGACCCTGGCGGTGAACACTAGTGAGACGCCGCTTGCGGAGGTACAGAAGCAACTCGGTATGCGGGAAGGATTTGATGTGGGACTGGAGATGTCTGGGAATCCTGCAGCCTTCGAGGAGATGGTTGCGAATATGAGTCACGGAGCAAAGATCGCCATGCTGGGAATTCCCGCCAAACCGATGACGATCGACTGGCGAGCGGTGATCTTCAATATGCTGACAATCAAAGGCATCTACGGACGGGAGATGTATGAGACGTGGTACAAGATGACCGTTATGATCGAGTCGGGGCTCGACATTTCACCGGTCATTACCCACCGTTTCAGCTACCGCGACTTTCAAAAGGGGTTCGATGCAATGATTTCGGGCCAGACCGGCAAGGTCATTCTGGACTGGACCCACGTTGCCTAAAAAGCCTGCGCCAATCGGTTTCGAATTTGTCGTTTGAGTGATTATTTCAGGGATTACTCCCGATAAGTCTTAGGGCTGTATCTGAAGCGCCCATCACGCAACGGTCCGCAGCTGAATGATCTTGGAAAGGGCGCTTCGGATACAGCGACTTGAAGGGCGCTCGCCCCTCGCGGGAGCTTATGGGTTTTGTATGTGGTTAAGCAGATCCCGACGAGTTTCAAAATTGCTATTGGCGGCTGTCCGCGCCAGTTGCAGCGAGAGAGGGCACAGAGAAGAGTCTCGCCAGGGTGCTCGGTAGAGGTGTACGCGAGGGTCTGGGAAGCGATCTGAGTGGAGTGAGACACAGAGTCTCGGTACGTGCCGGAGCACGAAGATGAGTCGATGCCGGGGTTGCGGGTTCATGCAGCGTACTCGTCGTGGAGAGGCGGGGAGCGGAGCAGGAGTTAAGCCGCGAAGAGCCGCTCGACGAGGTGCATAGCTCCACCGCAGACTGGACAGGTCCATAGTGAGCGAGGCTGGTCTGTAGAGGGCGACGGCACCGAAGCGGGTATGTTCTCAGAGCGACTGAGCAGTTGGAAGCAGAGCGGCAGAAGCGTGGCGGGTTGCCTGTTGGCGAGGAATCCGAAGTTGCGGATGCGCACGAAGCCAGGTGGCAGCAGGTGGAGCAGGAAGCGGCGCAGGAACTCCTCGACAGGCAGCGTCATGAACCTCTTCTTGTTGCCATGGGCGGAATCTCGCCAGCGGAAGGTCACGTCGTTCTCGGCGAGCGCGACCAGCCTACTGTTGGAGATAGCCACGCGATGGGTGTAGGCGCCGAGATAGCGCAGCGCGTGTTTAGGTCCTCGGAATGGCCGCTTGCAATAGACAACCCAGTCGTAGCGGAACAGGACTCGCAGCCAGGCAGCAAAGGCGCGCGGCTCAGCCAGGGGCAGAAGGCTGCCGTGGAACTGGAGCGTGCCTGTCAGGAAAGCGCTGCGGAGACCGGCGACGAACTTGCCGCGGAAGACGCGGCTGAGTACCTTGATGGGAAGAAAGAAGGATCTGCGTGAGGAGATCCAGCGAGAGTGATCCGGAGCGAGACCGCCGGCGGCGAGCACGCAGTGGACGAGAGGATGAAACTGCAATCGCTGATCCCAGGTGTGGAGCACGCTGAAGAAGCCAATCTCGGCACCAAGATGCCGTGGATCGCGAGCGATCTCGAGCAAAGTCTCAGCACTGGCATGAAACAGCAGGTCATAGATCACCTTCTTGTTTTGCAAGGCGAGTGGGGCCAGTTCGCGCGGCAGCGTGAAGACGGCATGCACATAGCGGGTGGGCAGAAGTTCTCGTTCGCGCTGCCCAGCGGGCGAAAAACAATGGTGCACTGAAACCCGTCGATGGGTGTATAGTGCGGAGCTATCGGGAGCTAACATGGAAATTCTCGCTCAATTCCCAAACGCGCGGTTACACGCGACGACGTACTGAAGGCAAACGCTGGAGGAAGAAGTATGTTTCACTTAATCTGGTATATCCTCATTGGACTGATCTCGGGCTTTGTTGCGAAATCGGTGATGCACGTGCATATGACGATCTTCTGGACGATCGTGCTCGGCATCATCGGGTCGGTCATTGGCGGCTGCGTTACCCACATGTTTTCGCGCCCGACAAACCGGCGATATCATCCCGCCGGCCTCATCTTTTCCACACTGGGCGCAATCCTGATTCTCTTCATTTGCTATAAGCTGAAGATTCATTTTCCTCAGGTTAACCCGTTCTAGCGCATCGACGACTAATCTCGTGTCCCGTTAGGCGGTCACGTCTCGGGCTCATGGAGTCATTGTCCTACCTTTTTCACGCCCGTTGCTCCCCAGAAAACGATAAGGCACTTTTTATCGGCGCAATTCGCGATTTACGATTCGCTCGGGCGGCGCCTCCACACCGTCATTAGTATCTTGCACTCTGCAAGACCCGGGCTTGGTCTCGCAGAGTGCAAAGAAAGCGGGTTTTGAAGCGCTGGGTTTTGCACTGTACAAGAGAGCGCCAGAGAAGCAAACCGGAGATGCAGAAGACGGCAGTGAAGCGTTTTGATTTTTATAAGAACCTCAGCCGCCTTCTGACGGAGCTGGCGGTGATGCGGGCCCGGGACCTGCGGCCCGGCCGCTCGACCTGGACCACTATTTCATCCTGGAAGCGGTGGCCACCGGGCGAGTCCACAGCGAGGCAGGGATGGTGCGCCTGCTGGCCCGCGATGCTTCGTTTTGCTCGCGAGCAGTCGACCGTCTGGTAAAGCGGGGATGGCTCAAGAAGCAGGCCAAGGGACGGGGCGACGACAGCCGGTTTCAGGTCAAGATCACGCGTAAGGGTACCGGTATTTATCAGGATATTCAGTCCGGATTTGCGAAGCGGGTGAAGCAGAAGCTGGCTGCGGTGCCCTCCAGGCCGAAAAACATGCAACCGGTTCTGAAACAGGTTGCCATCTTCAGCCATCTGCTGTTTGACCCGACAGCCCCGGGAGATCCGATAGAGCCGGAAGAGAATGACTGGTTGCAGACGCCCCTTCCAGGCTTGGAAGGCGGCGGCCCTAAAGTCAGCGAGCATGAATTCTCCGGGCGCTAGCCGGGTGCAACCGATCAACTTTCACCGCTCTACCCTCCGGCAGAGAATCCGGCGCGGAAGAACATGGGCCGCACAGCCGCCGGCGTCCACCACGCCAGCAGGTCGGGAGTTCGCGCGATGACCTGGTCCGGCAAGAACTCAACCGGGCAACCGGTTCGCATCTGCCGGGCCAACTCCCACAAGCTGGCTGTACTCAGCAGCTGTCCGCCGCCAAGAAGACTTCCATCACCGTTTGGCTGTACCACGCCGTGAACGGTCGCCATGTAACGGTTCTCGTGATCGTTCTTGCAGAGGAGCACAGCCTGGTACAACTTCAATTCGAGTGCGCTTCCGACGTCGATACTGAATCGCATGTGGGTTTCTCCCGGCTCTCTATGATGGTCTTGATACGACCAGAAGTTCGAGCGATTCAGTCGAATCGACGTTCTAATGAGCGGGCAACGAGTTTCAGGTGTGGCGCAGCCAGTTTTCCCGAGGAAGGTCTTTGACCTGTGCGAGCTCTCTTTCGTTATCGGTGACGAGGGTGTAACCAAGGGCCATCGCCTGTGCAGCAATGAGCAGGGCATTGGCGCCAATCGGCGTGCCCGCCTTTTCAAGCCGGGCACGCAGCGCTCCGTAGGTTGTATCGACAGGCGCTTCCAAGGGAAGAACCTCAAGCGCACCGAGCACCGCCTGAAGCTGTGCCGTCAATCGAGGGGACTGTTTCTTGGCGGCGCCATAACGCATTTCCGCGGCGACGATGATGCTGGTGCAAACCCGCGCCTCTCCAATCTTTCGGATGTACTGTGCTACGCGACCCTGCGGGTTGCGAACCAGGTCGGAAATGATATTGGTATCGAGTAGGTAGCGCATCAGAGATCAACCGGATTGGGAGGTGGATCTGGAATCGGCGGAAAGTCCTCGTCGATCGTTCTCAATGTCTCTAAGACCGCAAGCAGCGACCTGGGCGGAGTGGGCTCTATGATCAGCCGGTCGCCTTCTTTGCGGATTAAGGCGTCCTCGCCAGGAAGCTCGAATTCACGAGGGATCCTGACCGCCTGGTTCCTGCCGTTCTTGAACAGCTTCACATGTCGTTCCGCAGCCATTTGCACTTCCAGCCTATGCCACAGCATATGCCACTCGCTTATCTTCTGCAACCTTCTGGTCCGGTCTTTCTGAAATCGCTGGCCACCAGCAGGCGTCACTGCTTGAGCACTGGCTCCAGAGCGGGCTGAGCCCACGAACTGAGAGAAATGCTTCAGTCCCAATGCGCGATGATAAGGGTGATGTTGATCGCGGCGGTCATTGTCCGCGCAACCCGCGCAGCCACTGGCTGATTTTCCTGCGACCGGAGCCAATTCCGGGATTGCCGATGCCGCGACACTTGGAAAACGCGCTCTTGGTCTTAACAGCGCGTATATGAACCTCCTGTCCAACGCTCTCGAACAGCAGACGGTCCCCGGCCTGAACCCCAAGGGCGCGGCGAACGTCGAGGGGCACGGTTATTCGCCCTTTGCTGGTGATCTTGGCCTGTTTCTGCATGGTTGCCTTGCGCGCAGTCATTGCTGCTTACCCGCGCGCCAGCCCTTGAAGTCGGCAAGAATCTCGTCCTCGGAAATCCCTTCACTAGGTGTGCGGGACTTTGCAGGAGTGCACCACTGCGATACCTTGGTCAGCGATCTCAGCTCCAATTGCGGCCCTACCGCGGCATGGGTACCATGTGGTCGCCATTGAAGCTCTCGTACAACGGGACTGCTAATCCTGTCCCTGCGCGTTCCACCCCCCGCATTAGCTCGAGCAACAATTCCTGCTGGATCTGGAGAAACACGTCGAAGTCAGTCGTCAGAACATAGGCGAACAACTCGACGTCGAGCGAATACGTGCCGATTCCGATAAAGCGAACGGGGATGTCTCCGGTTTCCACTCTTGGATTTTGTTTCAAGATGTCCCGGGCAAACGAGAGCACGCGGCGCAATTGCTCCGAAGTGGTATCACGGCGGAGGCTCAGCGTCTGGTGGAACCAGATCTTATCGCGTGCGCTGAAATTCTCCAACTCCATCGTCGAAAACTGGCCGTTGGGCACGCTGACAACGGTTCGATCGAGGGTTCGGATACGCGTCGATCGCAGGCCAATGTGCATGACAGTTCCAACGTGTTTGCCGAAGCGGCCGAAATCGCCGACCAGGACCGGCCGGTCGCCGATTACTGAGATTCCACCGAAGAGGTTCTCAATGGTCTTCTGTGCCGCCAGCGCAACGGCGAGCCCGCCCACGCCGAGTCCGGCCATGATCGTCGTTGTGTTGTAACCCCATGCGCTAAGCACGGCGAGAATTGCAATGAGAAAGAGAAACAATTTGAGGACCTGCCTGCCCAGCGGAAGCACTGAGTAGGTCATCGCCTTCATGCGTGGATCCAAGCGAGAACGCCAGCGCTCACCAACCAGATCGATCATGACCGCGCCAGCCCAAGCCAGGGCGAGAAAGAAGCCCATGGTCACTGCTCTTTCCAGGTACAAGCGCACAATTGCAGAAGGTGGCGCCAATTCCATCGCTGCGCGAAAACCGCTTATCGCGAGGCACACTCGCACAGGTTCAAGCAGCAACTCCGCGCTGGCATTTTCAATTTTCACAAGACGGTGATAGATTGCGGCGATCGCGCGAGCCATCAATCCCGCAGCAAACCAGATCAGAACACCGCCAACCAGCAGAACAATCCAGCGCCATAAAGGCGTGTCGAGTAGTTCCTGCGTAACCAGGACTTGCGGCAATTTCTTCTCCAGGGGGGTCTCGCCCAAAAGCTGGTGGGCTTTTGGAATAAGCGGGACGCTATCAGCAGAGACCAGCCAGACCCTGAGTCCCGGTTTCAACTCCACATGTTCGAGTTCCAACTGCAACGTCTGTCCATCGACTGGGAAATTCAGCAGGCGCTCGCGCGAGGGCGCGAGCCCGTCATCCAGGTCTCCTTCGGGACTTCGGCTCACCGTCGCGATATCGAATCGGGTGTCGTCCAACAGGTCTTCTAATTGCCGAGCGAGCTCAGGACCATTCTTTTCGCGGTCACCGGACTTCATTTGGCGAAGATCGAGATAGTGCGCCGCTTTGGCGTATTGGCGGGCGTGGCACGCCTCAAGGAACTGGACGACTGCGTCCTGCGGCGTTGCGCGGCCTAGCGGGTCATTGGGAGCCGGTGACGCAGGCTGAAGGTTATCCGCCAAGAGAGCGGTCGCCAGCGAAAGAACAAGCAAGACCAGCACGACCGAGAGCTTCAGGGGCCTAGTCATATTGCAACTCCAGCGTCGGCTCCATCCGGCTGGCCGATATGAAGTGCGCAAGCCTGGAACAGTGCGGCAGGCCACGATTGCAGAGTTATGTCGCATCCTTAAGACCACCAGGTTTCCCAGCTATCCGAACAAGCTGACGTCTTGCTTCAGACGGAATCTAAGCCGCCGCTCGTAACCAAAAACCACGTCCTTCTTACCGGTGAAAAACGCAGTGGTTGTGCCTGCAGCCGCTCCAATGCCACTGCCAATGAGCGCTCCTTGACCGCCCGCGGCCAAAGCACCAATCACTGCGCCGCCGCCGGTACCGCCGCCGATCCATCTCCAGTTACGCTTCTTATGCGAAGGTCCGCGGCCAACTACGCGCGACGTATTTAACGCGATGATCTGCTTATCAATCGTTACCCTGTCCAGCGTCAGACCGAGTTCACCCGGATGATGCAACCTTCCCGAGTGGTGCGCAACGATCACATGCCCTTCCACGAGGGCCCCGACGGGCACCACGATCTGATCCCCGACTACCACAGGTCCGTCGACCACTGCCTCAAATCGTTCGCCCGGCACCGCCGACTTACTGGAGAGCCGCTCCTGCAGACGAACCGTAATCGACGTCCCCGCCGGTATAGTGAGTTTCGGAGGCGCTTCGTTCTGAGCAGCGACTTGTGTGTCCTGCGTTGGCGGCGCCGCTGAGGAGTCTGCAGATTCGTTCTCAGGAGCCGCTCCGCTGGGGCTTGGTTGCGCCGTTTGAGTTTGGTCTCCAGCAATCGAAGCCGTTGCGTTTTGTGTGGAAGGCTTATGACATCCGTTCGCAAAGAAGAGCGCCAACAGTAAGGCAACTATCGCAAAGCGTCTGGCATACATAGTTCTCCCTCCGTGTTTCCTCCCTATACATCGGTGCAACTGGCATGCCATCGTATAAGTCGTTGTAGGCGTTGCGCTTTCAACCGGTCGATCCTGCACTGGGGGGTGCAATTCTTACAGGCTTGTCACAGAATTGCCATGCAACCCAGGCGAGTGCAAAATTGTTGGAACAGCGTAAATTTGCCGTCCAAACCTCCCACAATTGCACTCATCAGCGAGAACCGAAGATCTCTTGCGGTTGAACATTCAATAACATACGTCCAGCACTCCGCTTTGGCACAAGGCTTGCAGTTACAGGGGGAAGTACGCAAATACCCTTCGGAGGTTCGTAATGAAGAAAACAAAGTTGCCAAAGCTCTTCCTGATGTTGGCATTGGTAGTTGGATTGTGTGTGGTTCAACCACGCCTGAATGCCCAGCAGGATCGTCAGCCAGCCCAACAGCAGCAGCCAGACGCCTCTAATCAAGCAGCCCAATCGTCAATGACGAGTCAGGCCGGCGAGCAGCAGACATTCAGCGGCAAGGTCGCCAAAGCAGGCGGAAAGTTTGTCTTGAAGGACACCGAAAGCAAGGCTACATATGTGCTCGATGATCAGGACAAGGCGAAGCAGTTCGATGGGCAGGAGGTGAAGGTCAGTGGATCGCTAGACCCGCAAACCAAAACCATCCGCGTTGCCAGCATCTCGCCCGGTTCCTAGCATCTGCGCGACGTGGCGAGAGGCGGCCCCATGTGGTCTCTCGCCGCGCACTTCATCGTCGTCCTAACTCAGCCTGGGACCCGAGCCCGGTTTGTCGTGTCTGACCCGCTAAGAAGGAAATGACAAAGACGACGTTGTCAGCGCACCGGCTCTTATCACCGACGACGCGAGGAAATAGCGTGCGACTTCTGAGTTTGCGTCTCATAGTCTCGTTGATTGTCGGAATCACCCTGGTGTCGCTGTTGTCTGCCTATTACTCTGTGCGCCTTGAGCAGCAATCGCTCCGTCGCGATCTGGAACGGCGCGCCGAAGTGCTCGGCGAAAGCCTGGCTGCCAACGTGGAGCGCAGCTTGGAGAAGGGCACGCCTCGTGATCTGCAGCGCATTGTGCAGCGCTTCGGCAACCGCGAGCACTTAGCGGGCATAGCCGTCTACAACGCCTCCGGCGATCTCATGGCCGAGACTCCCGGACTGGCGAGTGTTTTAAGCAAAAGTCCTGCCGTGGTGACGAGCGCAATTCTCGACGACCGGGGTAGCGCTGAGTTTACCCGCTCCGGCATCTCCTCCTTGCATGTTTACGCAATGCCGTTGCACCACGAAGATCATGTCATTGGCAGCCTGGCGATCGTCCACGACTCCGGTTTCATCGCAGCGCAGACGCGGCTGGTTTGGCGCGAGACATTTCTGCGGGTGTTGTTGCAGGTTGTCATTATCGCGCTCGTCACTCTGCTGATTGTGCGCTGGAGCCTCACCGGTCCGATCGCGCGCGCCGCACTCTGGATGCGGACACTCCGGACACAACGTGGCTCATCTCGCCACACCGTGCCCGACCTGGACCTGTTTCAACCACTCGCCAGCGAAGTGGCAACCATCGCCCGCAGTCTCAACTCCGCCCGCTCGGCTGCTGAGACTGAGGCCCGCCTGCGGCAAGCCGGTGAGTCCACGTGGACCGCCCAGCGGTTGGCGGTGCATGTACGGAGCAAGTTGGACGAGAGTCGACTCTTTGTCGTTTCCAACCGGGAGCCCTTCATGCACACCAGGCAAGGCAAGCACGTGGGTGTCATTGTGCCCGCCAGCGGACTAGTTACCGCATTGGATCCAGTGCTACAAGCTTGCGATGGAACTTGGATTGCTCATGGAAGCGGTGACGCTGACCGGGAAACCGTAGACCGAAATGATCGGCTTCGCGTGCCGCCGGATGATCCGAGATACACCTTGCGCCGGGTGTGGCTGAACGACGACGAAGAGAATGGCTATTACTACGGATTCGCCAATGAGGGTCTGTGGCCTCTGTGCCACATCGCGCACACTCGTCCATTGTTCCGCGCTTCCGATTGGGAGCAATACCAGGCCGTAAATCGTAAATTCGCTGACGCCTTGGCAGAGGAGATGGCACCGATTGAGCAACCGGTAGTATTGGTACAGGATTACCATTTCGCCCTCGTTCCTCGCATGATCAAAGAGAGACGGCCGGACGCCCGGGTGGCGATCTTCTGGCACATTCCATGGCCGAATGCGGAAGCGTTTGGCATCTGCCCATGGCAGCGCGAATTGCTGGACGGCTTGCTGGGCGCGGACCTCATTGGCTTCCACGTCCAGGCACACTGCAACAACTTTCAGCAAACGGTTGATCGCACGCTGGAGGCGCAGGTCGATTGGGAACACTTCACGGTCAAACGAAACGATCACATCACCATGGTCCGACCGTTCCCCATCAGCGTGGATTTCGATGAGTTCAAATCGTCGTCCGGAGAAGTTGCCGACCGTGATTCGGAGCGGGCTGCACTGCTCAAGGAATTGGGCTGCGAATCCATCTTCATGGGAGTGGGCGTGGATCGCGTGGATTACACCAAGGGGATTCTCGAACGCTTCCTGGCGATCGAGCGCCTGTTCGAGCAATACCCTGCCTACATGAAGCAGTTTGTGTTCGTGCAAATCGGTGCTCCCAGCCGGACGCACATCAAGCGCTACCACGATCTGCTGGTGGAAGTTGCGACTGAATCGGATCGCATCAATCGGCGATTCCAGACGGCAAACTGGAAGCCCATTATTTTCCTCAATCGGCAGCACAATCACAGCGAGATTGGGCGCTACTACCGCGCTGCTGATCTCTGCCTGGTTACGGCGCTCCACGACGGAATGAACCTGGTTGCGAAGGAGTTCCTGGCCGCTCGCGACGACGAAGATGGAATGCTGGTGCTGAGTTGCTTCACCGGAGCTGCGCGTGAACTGCGCGACGCGCTGTTGGTGAACCCCTACGATATCGACCAAACGGCGGAGGCGATACGTTTGGCCCTGGTCATGGATCCGGAAGAGAAGAAGCAGCGCATGCAGCGTATGCGAAAGCTGGTGCGGGAACAAAACATTTATCGCTGGGCCGGGGACTTGATTGGTCAACTTTGCGACGTTCGCTTGGTCACGATCGGAAAGACCCCGGACAAATTGGAGATTGGTTCTTCGGCCGCGTGATGTCGTGGCTTCCGAATCAATCTCCCAGGAGGAGGATGTGCTGAATACGGTTTCTAAACTCGGCCTGCAGGATTTCTTTCACAAAGTGGCTCGAGCTCCCCAGTCCGCTCTGGTTCTGGACTATGACGGTACCCTATCCCACTTTCGGCTGAATCGCACCGAAGCGTTTCCTTATTCGGGAGTTACGCCATTGCTGCAGGAGATCATGGCGACAGGCCGTACCCGCGTCGTTCTGATCACAGGCCGACGGGCCGATGAACTTATTCCCCTGTTAGCGATTTCTCCCCACCCCGAGATATGGGGAATCCACGGATTAGAGCGGCTGCACAACGATGGCTTGCACGAGATAGAGCCTATCGATCAACGAACCTTGGATGCTCTCTCCGCTGCCGACGACTGGATTGACAATCTGAAGCTTCAACACCTCGCGGAACATAAACCGGGAAGTCTGGCTGTGCATTGGCGCGACCTGCCGGAGGATGCGGCGCGCGACGTCCGCGGCAGAGTGTTACTGGGATGGCTTTCGATCGCCGATCGCGCGTGCCTGAACATCGAGGAGTTCGATGGCGGCGTCGAGATGCGCATGGCCATTCGCAACAAGGGCGACGCGATGCAGACCATTCTGGCGGAAATGGATGTCGCCGCCCCGGTGGCTTATCTGGGAGACGACCAATCCGACGAGGATGCGTTCCGGGTACTCGATGGCCGCGGACTTTGCGTGCTCGTCCGCCCGCAGTGGCGGGAAACCGCGGCCAACCTGTGGCTTCGGCCTCCCGCCCAACTTCTTGCTTTTCTTCGCACATGGCTGGAGGCGTGTATACAGAAGCCCTCTAGGTCAGTTCGGGAAAGTCGTACAACGGACTGTGGCACAGGTTTACGGCACGAGCAGGGGAAGCACGAACGACGTGCAGGCTGAGAACCTGCACCCGCAGGAGGACCTCAAACCGTTCCACTTCAACATCTCCGCCCACTTGCTGCGAATCGGACGGGAGCGGGCGACAAATCTCTCCGGGTTAATTCTGGGGCTTCGCACCTGCTCGGAGAATTCGATCTTCGAGCACATCTTTCGCACCTCGCAGGAACACTACTTCATTCGCGAGGGATTTTTCAACGACTTCGCTCATCGGGCATTTTCAGCTTGCAAGGAGCCGGGCTGGCCGAACGCTTGGCCAGCTTGGATGTGCGCGAGTTTACTTCTGTAGAGTCGGTGCGCGCGCAAATCATCCACATCGTAGAGGAGTACAGTCAGTAGAACCCGGGCAGCGGCGACCGACTGGTCGATGAGCCCTTCTATTTCTGCGCGGCCGATGTCGTCGTCTTGCCCACGCCGTTTGTTGCCCGGAATTTGCGTGAGTTTGTGGAACGGGATCGCCCGTGTATGCGTGCATTCCGTCTGAGTGCGCTCTGCCGATGTGATCATGATTTAATGGCGATGTTCGTGGCGACGTCGAGTATGATGGCTTCCGGTGCGCGACTCGTATTGAGTTCATTAAACTCTAATTAAGGAGCATCTCTGACATGGCGAACACTCCACTTGCAGGCCTTGGCTCGGGAAAGTCGATCATTTGGGCGATTGTGCTCATCATTTTTGGATTCCTCGCGATCGCACTTCCCTTCGCGACGTCATTTGGCGTTGTCGTTGTGGTTGCGTGGCTCATTGTTTTTAGCGGAGCCTTTCAGTTCATCCACGCTTTCCAGTCGCAGGGCATCGGCAGCACGATCTGGAAGCTCTTGGTAGCGATTCTCTACTTGATCATGGGAATCTACTTCCTGCTCCATCCGGTTATTGGAGTGGCCAGCTTCACGCTGGCATTGGCGTTTTTCTTCGTTGCCGAAGGCGTTATCGATCTTGTTGCATATTTCCAAAGCCGGAGCGCCAGCGGCTCAGTGTGGATTCTGGTAGACGGAATCGTCACGTTGATCCTGGGCATCCTGGTCTGGAGACAGTGGCCGTCCAGTTCTCTGTGGCTCATCGGGACCCTCGTTGGCATCAGCATGATCATGACTGGCATGACGCGCCTGATGATCGGCATGGCTGCGCGCCGCGCGCTGACATAGACAAAGAAATCTGTCCGCTCGCACTTGGCGTGGGGAGGAGAGTTCGCGACAGCGGGCTTGATTCAGGGTTGTGGCTGGGCCGCCGTGGTGACTTTAACTCACTTTGCCTTTCGCGCTGATTTTTAGTCTACGATCTTCCGCCTTGCCAGTCTGCCCCGGGGCGAAAAGCCATCGAATACTGAGAACGTTCGTCTCGGGCGACCATTTCAGGCCCGGGGAGGCAAGCTCAATATTTTCCCGACAGCTTTCCAACTTCAGGTGAAAGGTCTCAGACGGCCGCTTGCCTGAAATAGCAAGCACCCGAAGGAACCGTTCTTCGCCTGCCTGGCAGTATGACATTCCTCCGGGAATCGAGGGATACGCGTCAATGAGAACGATGGCTGAGTTCGAAACTTGCGCGACCAGCTTCACCGAAGTTGGCTTCGAGTCTTGAGCCACGGTGGCATCGCGCTGCACGCTCAAAGGTGACGTTCCGCCACTCTTCTTCGGTATGAAAAAGACCGTGCTTCCGCCGGACGCTGAGTAAGGGATCGCCTTTCCCGAGGCCAGTTGCACCGAGTCGGCCGCGCTGATACTCAGGCAGGATGCAAGTACTAGGGAGCTAACCCAAAACCTTGTCCGCATAACAAACTCCCGAGTACTTCCAGTGGGCTCCCGTCGGGGGGGATCCGTGATAGCTAGCCTTATCTCGTGTGTGAAGTTCTGCCTCGGTCTTACCCGAGTTCTCCGGGTCGTTCATGTCCCACCCAATGTTGCCGGTGGCCGAATCACAAAGAATATTCGGGTGCCGTATCCATGTGCCGGCGGCCTCGTCCCATTCGTGGTAGGAGCCACCATTCCATCGACAAACTGACTCGTACTTAAGCTGGTCATTGCTGTAGCTTCGGTTGTTCTGGCTCAGGTAGTTGATCGCGGTGGCTCGCTTGCCAGTAAACAGCTCAAGTCCGCCTTGTACGTTGAGTTTCCAATTCCACACTTGCTCGAAGGCGGGAGGCGGAGTCGTGAGCTGGCACATACCGTAGCCATTGTCGAAAGACTTGATTGGTTCGCCGCTGGCATTGAACTGGCGCCATCGAGATTCTTGCTGGAGAATCTTCTCGAACCCGTCGCTGTTTGGTTCGGCGTTGAGAAACTGCTGCACTTCCGCGCCGCTAGGGTTCGTCCCCTGGATTTGCACGGTGATGACGGCTATTTCGTTGTCGGCTTGAACTTGGACGGTCAGGGTGCCTCCGTAGTTCGTGACCACGCTGGTCGCGTCCCAGCTATTCGACTGGGTGGTCACACTTCCTGATTTCTTGAACGTCCCCCAAGAAATGTCCCAAGTCCAGACGTGGGCATCTGTCCCGTCTGTTTGGAAGACAATACTCGGCCAATCCGGGCCTGAGGTGATGGTGAAGCTTGCGTTTGCAATCGGACTTGTAATTCTCATCGAAGTAGCACCTGCGAGTTAAGTCTGCCGTTGAGGGCTCAGCAACCGTGCCAACATCTCTACTTCTTCCGAGCCGTGAGCGATTATGAGACTATTCCGCTTCGAAAACAACGTAATTTCAACTCCTCGTTTCGACAACGCCGGCCATGGCAATCTTCCGATTCGCGGCTTTGGCACCATTCGATATCTAGCACGCAGCGGCTCGGCGCTCGACTGAAATCTCGCTACCCGCACCGCATCTTGTCCATTAAGCGAAACCAGTGGCATTGCTCCTTGATCCAGAATCATCGAGTTCGTCGGGAGCCATCAGGAGTGGACTTGCTTACACGAATCTATGGTTTGGCGGCCTTGCGGTGTGATGCGGCCCGAGTCTTCTTTGCGGCGCGTTCCGCGCGCTTCTTTGCCTTCGCAGCAACCCGCTGCATCCGCTTGACTTCAGCGGGCGAGTACATGCTTCCGCGGCAATTCTTGCTGCCGCAGTAACACGGCGCTTCGTCCTCTCCATCGTAAAGCCAGTAGTCGTAGGTGATTTCCTCGCCCGCCTTCAAATCGCGAAGCGTCTGAATAATGATGCGGCCATCGATTTCGTCGGTCTCGCAATTCGGGTCGCACGAGTGGTTCACGAACATGGCCATGCCGTGACCATCGATGACGACGGCGCCATCGCCAATCCCAAACAGGTAGGTGAAGGGCCGTCCTTCGTAGCGCACGTCGCCTTCTTCCTTGGTAATGCGTTCACCCGTGTACTCGAGCACGACCGTGCCCTTGGGAATATCTTCGAGGGCGAAACAGCCGGCTGCATGAATGTCAGAGGAGCGCGTAATCAGTCGAGGCAATGACGGATTCTCCGAAAGGAACTGCTCCGCAGTATAGCGTAATCAGGAATTCGTTACTCGGCCTCAAGGCGCCCACGACCGAAAGTTTGCGAGGCCCCGCGAAATGTTCCTCTTTGTGTCCCACATCACAGCGAGCGGTGCACTTGGAGGTTTCCAATCGGGCGTAGATTTCGTATCCTTGAACTTTGTCACTACTTTGGAGGACCTCTCATGGTTCACATGATCATCCGTCATAAGGTCGCGGATTACAGCCGCTGGAAAGAAGCGTTCGACGCGCATCTCAACGTGCGAAAGGCAGCGGGAGAAACCGAATCTCGAGTCATGGTCTCGGTCGATGATCCACGCGAGGTAACCATCTTTTGCGACTGGGACAGTCTCGATCGCGCCCGCCGATTTGCGAGTTCCGACGATCTGAAACAGGCCATGAAGCAGGCGGGGGTTACTGGTGATGCTGACGTCCGATTCCTGGAGGACGCTCGCTTCGTACGTCGTTCAGCCGCCGACTGATCAAACTGCTCCGGCATCCACGTACGAAAAGTTCTTGACAGGAAGCCGCCGGTTTGTTCCCAAAAACTTGGTGGCAACTTCCGATCTCACGATCGCACGAACTTCGCGCGCAATTTGGAAACACGCTGAAAAGCAGTATCCATGCATGTTTCGCGGGACACGGCATTCTGTCAAGACCTTTGCTGAAAAAATGTTTTGCGCGTGTCCGTCACATTTTTCGATTCCGTTGACAAAGAGCACTGGGTAATTACAATTAGCGCCAATCTAATTTTCAGATCAGAGCAAGCCAGTGATAGAGACTTCAAAACCCAACGACGTTCTTCTCCAAATCGACATTCCCGAACTCGAACTTTACGCCAGCGGGAAAGTTCGCGACATTTACCGGGTCGACTCCAACCGCTTGCTGTTCGTGGCCAGCGACCGCATTTCGGCATTTGATTACGTGCTCGCCACCGGCATCCCGGAAAAAGGGCGGGTCCTGACCCAGCTCTCGCTTTTCTGGTTTGAGTTCCTCAAGGACATCGTCCCCAATCATCTGGCGACGGCCGACATCGCACAATATCCAGCTGAGTTGCAGAAGTACGCCGATCAGTTGCGGGGGCGCTCGATGCTGGTGGTCAGTGCCAACATGGTGACCATAGAGTGCGTGGTGCGGGGATACATCTCGGGCTCGGGATGGAAAGAGTACAAGAACAGCGGCTCGGTGTGCGGCATCAAGTTGCCCGCCGGATTGCGTGAATCCGACAAACTGCCTGAGCCGATCTTTACTCCTGCCATTAAGGCGACCAGTGGCCACGATGAGAATATTTCGTTCGAGCGCATGGTGGGCCTAGCAGGCGAGGAGTTGAGCGAGAAGCTGCGCGATCTGAGTGTCAAGATTTACAAGACCGCGGCGGATTACGCCGAAACGCGCGGCATCATCATCGCGGACACCAAGTTTGAGTTTGGCCATACACCGAAGGGGTTGGTGCTGGCGGACGAAGTGTTGACGCCGGATTCCTCTCGCTTCTGGCCGATGGACAAGTACCATCCGGGCGGGGCCCAGGAGTCGTTCGACAAGCAGTATGTGCGCGATTACTTGGAGTCCATCAAGTGGAACAAGCAGCCGCCTGCACCGGGGCTGCCACCAGAGGTTGCGTCAGGGACGAGCGCGAAGTATGTAGAGGCTTATACGCAGTTGACTGGGCATCCGCTTCCAGCCTGAAGGGAGAAAACCGAATGTTGGGCTTCTCCGTACTGGACTGGATGATCCTGCTGGTCATTCTGTTGAACGTTCTAGGTGCAATTGGGCAGGGCTTCTTCTACGAACTGTTTTCGTTCGCAGGAGTCATCCTTGGATACCTGATCGCTGCATGGGAGTACCCGCGGGTTGCGGCATTCTATTTGCACTATGTGAATTCTGCGTGGACTGCGGACATCGCGGGCTTTTTGACAATATTTTTCGTCGTTGTGCTGTTGGGGGGCGTGGCCGGCAAGATTGCCAGGTCGGTAGTCGAAGGAGTCGGCCTGCGCTGGATGGATCGTTTGCTGGGTGGGCTGTTCGGGTTTCTCAAGGGCATTGTAGTGTGCACCGTGGTGGTGATGGCACTGGCGGCTTTTAGCCCCACCAGCCCTTGGATCCAGGATTCGCGCATTGCGCCCTTCATGCTGGTTACCGGACGCGCGCTGATTTGGGCGGCGCCAGCGGACTTGCGGCAACGCTTCCGCGACGGTTGGAACCTGCTGCGGACGGTTCCTGAGCATATTGAACACGCAGGCGACGGCAACAAGAACTAATACGCCGGGTCCACGCGAACCATCATCGGAAAGTTAAGAGTAAGAGAGAGGCACTGTGAAAGACCAACTGGAAGCCCTGATACTGCAAATGCACAAGAGCGGAATTCTCTATGCGGAAGCGGTCCGCGAGTTCAAGAAGCGATTCATCCTTACCGTGCTGCAGGAAAACAAGGGCAACCAGTGTAAGACCGCACGCCAGTTGGGCATGCACCGCAACACTCTCAGCCGCACCATCGCCGAGCTGAGTCTCGACGTAAAGGTCGTGCGCCACGGCACGCGACGCCCTCCCCGGAGCGCGCGTCCGTTGCCCTTCGACAAGAGAGCTGCGCGCTGAGTTCGCCGAATCGGCCCGCACGCAGCCAAGTATCCGCTAACTTCACATTTCTTCAGACATAAATAACGGGAGCTGCGAAGCTCCCGTTTCTATTGCCATAGGACTGTTGCCTACTGCTTCTTGGCTGGCGCCTTGTGTGCCGGAGCAGCGGCGGGTACTATCGGCTTCCCAGTCTTGTCGAGAAGCACTCCGTCGGTCATGCTGAACATGAAAGGACTCGGAGCAAAGCTCGACACCGTGCCCTGGAAAACAATCTGCGTGCCCGGTTGCGGAACGTACTTCGCCGGAATAGCCTTCTCCATTGTCAAGGTGATGTCCGCCTTCTTGTCGTCGATGTCATCGGCGCTGCCGGCGAGCGTCAGCTTGGTTGGGGATGCGCTAATAACACTCGCAACCAGCTTGACCGCCTTGTCCTTAAGAGCGTCGAACACAGTGTCCGCAGCCTGCTGATTGCCGGAAGAGAGCACCAATTGCCACTCCGCGAATGCCATGTCCTTAGGCTGTTTGCTCTTCACCAGATCGGCAGCCTGCTCAGCGGGAGACGGCGGGGGTGGCGCGGCAGCCACGGTGAAGCCAGCGGGAGGCATCACACCCTGCGACGACTGCACTTGCTTAACCAGATCGGCCCAACCTTCTTCCGATCCGTGGTAGCGGTTGTACTTCTTGCGTCCGTAGTCGAGAATCTGCTGCTGGCCCGGTCCCTGAGCCAGCCCTGAGGCCTTGATGATGAACCAGAAGCCCTCTGGGTTCATCGGCTTGGCTTCCAAATCAGCGGTTGCTAGAGGATAGATATCGGCAATGTTGGGCTGCGACTCATGCTCGACGGCGCCGCGCAAATCCTTCTGGGCTGTCGGTAAATCCTTTTTCTGCAATGCGGCGAAGCCCACTGCACCTTCGAAGATGGCGCTCAACTCATTGTGGAACTTGGTAAAGTCAGCATCGCTCATGCCGTCAGGCTTGGGCGTATTGGGCAGAGCATCAATTCCCTTCTGGCCATACTGCATGGCCAGATCGGCATTCTTTGTGGCGTCTGCGCCGCCCTGTGATGCCAGGCTGCGGTAGTAGTAGGCGAGCAAGGCCAGTGCTCGAATATTATTGGGGTTGGCCTGGAGCACGCGGTTGGCGGTATCAACCGTCTTCTGGGCATTGCCAGCCTGCTGATAAGCGCCCATCAGCGAAACCAGCGCGTCCTCTTTCATGACGCTATTGGGGTAGGTTTGCAGGAAAGCCTCGATGGCCTGGGCTTTAGCGGCGGGATCGGCCTGCTGCACGGCGCTGACATACGCGTTGTATTCAGCAGGGTCTTTGATTTGCGGCTTCTGGGCGGCTGGTGCCGCCGGTGCAGCCGGTGCAGCCGCGGCCTGGGCGGCTGGTGCCGCCGGTGCAGCCGCGGCCTGGGCGGCTGGTGCCGCCGGTGCAGCCGCGGCCTGAGCTGCCGCTTGCTGGACTACTACGCCTGCAATTGCGAAGACCAGCAACATGATTACTAACGACTTCTTCATTTCGATTGGCTCCTTAGAGTCTTGGGAACTTAATGATGACGTTCGTCCAGCCACAAACATGTTCTCGCACCTTCAGAAGCGACCTTTATAAGTCGCAGATCCAGTTGATCGAGGCGTTCTCCCGTCCGTAAGATGCCCTACGCCCTGCTAGATCAACACAAGATTGCGAAGAGGGGGATTATAAGTAAGTACCTTGCACAAGGCAAGTTACTCACGAATCTACGCAGATCTTGCATCTCAACGATGCTGAAGAACCGACATTCGAACCAGCCGATTATAAGCTGGCAACAACGTTTCAGGGAAATAGAACTTTAGGGAGGACAACAATCATGCAGTCAACCCCATCACCTCGGCTGTCCGGTTCCGTCGCAGTCGTGACCGGTGGCAGTCGGGGAATCGGAGTCGGGATCGCCACCGTGCTGGCTGACCTCGGCGCCTCCGTCGTTGTCACGGGTAGAGACAAAGCCCGCGTCGGCGTCGCAGCGCGCGAATTGTCCAGCCATGGACCCGCTTGTGAAGGTGTTGTATGCGACGTGTCTGACATTGCGTCCGTTACCGCCCTGGGCACTTGGCTGAGGCAAAACTATGGGCACGTGGATATCCTGGTCAACAACGCGGGCATCGGCGGCACAACTTCCCTGCTTCACGAACTCGATCCCGGCGAATGGAATGCAATTTTCGATACCAACGTCCGCGGCGTGTTTTACATGTTGCGCGCGGTCGTTCCGATGATGATCGCAGCGGGTACCGGACACATCATCAACATCTCGTCGATTGCAGGCAAGAATCCTTTGCCACGCGGTGCGGCGTATTCCGCATCTAAATGGGCTCTAAATGGACTGACGTACTCGGTTGCGGAAGAACTGCGGTCGTACAACATTCGCGTTAGCCTGGTATGTCCTGGATCGGTGGATACTGACTTCAGTCCTCATCTCGGCAAAGACCCAGACCGCATGCTGAAGCCCGAGGACGTGGGCCACGTGGTAGCCATGCTTGTAACCCAGCGGCCACAGTCGTTTGTGAGCGAAGTACTGCTGCGTCCTACCCAGAAACCCTAACCTGCATTACAATGTTTGCAGGTTAGGAGGACGCAGTGATGACGGAAGTGGAGCGCATTCTCGACCAATACGACCGCGCAATGAACGGCGACGCATGGCACGGCGATCCGGTGTGGAAGATTCTCGATGGCACCTCAGCCGAACAGGCGGCCCGTCGCGCAGGAGCGAATACCCATACGGTCTGGGAACTCGTGACCCACATGACCTTCTGGGAGACTGAAGTCTGTGGCCGCCTCAACAACTTGCCGGCGCGATCGACTGAGGAATTGAACTTCCCCACCATGCCGGAGGCGACGGAGGAGAACTGGAGCTCAGCGCTGTCCCGATTTATGCCGATCGAACGCAGAGTTCCGGCAGTGCCTCTCGCAACTGGAACCTGCAAGACTTGATCAGACCACTCCGGGACGCGACAAAACGATCTACGTCGAGGTGCACGGCGTCATCCAGCACCACCTGTATCACGCTGGTCAAATTGCGATTGTAAGCAAGTTTTAGGGCTGAAATAGGGGATTCGCCTGGTTTGTAATTCTTAAGTGCGAGTGCTAACATCCGGACTCGTGAGCATTCTTGAAGGAGGCACTTATGGCAGACAGTGATGGTGGCGGAATCCTGTGGTTTTTGGCTGGGTTGGGCATTGGAGCGGCGTTGGGAATACTCTATGCTCCCAAGACTGGTGAAGAGACCCGGCAGAAGATCCGGGAGGCGGCTGAACAGGGCCGCGACGCGGTGAAAGACGGCGCGCAGAAGGCGAAAGAGCAGGCTGGAACCTGGGCTGACAAAGGCCGCGATTACCTGAATTCGCAAAAAGACCAGATCCGGACCGCCTATGAGGCAGGACGCCAGGCCTACCGCGAGACGACCACCGACGAAGGCGAAACGGCAGCCACTAAATTGTAACGGGATGGTCCCGTGGCGTTGGCGCCACATGGCCAGGACGGACATGGACGAAAAGCTGACAATTTTTATTGCCGTTACTTCGGCTGCAGTTGTGCTGCAGATGCTGATCCTGGCGGGGATGTACTTCACGCTGCGTGCCCTCAGTAAGCACCTGAAGACGACCGCGGATGAGATTAAGGCGCAGGCCTTCCCTGTTATAGAAACCGGAAAAGCCATTCAGGCCGACATTAAGAGGATCCTCGAGACTTCCGCCCCTAAGGTGGAGTTGGTTCTCGACAACGCCGCTGCGATCACTACAACAGCCCATGCCGGAATCGGACGGGTAGAGACCACAGTGAATGACTTGCTCGACCGCGCCCGGCTGCAGGTCATCCGCGCGGACGAGATGATTACTCGCGCCATGGATACGGTCGAAGACACCACGGAAAAGGTAGCCCATACGGTGACCTCCCCGGTGAAACACGCCAATGGGCTGGTACAGGGGCTCACCACTGGACTGGGAACATATTTCGGTCAGAAGCGGAAACGCCCCGGCGGTCCTGCCGACGAGATGTTTATCTAGCTCGTTCTAGAACTTGAAAAAAAGGCAGCGTCTTGGCGCTGCCTTTTTTATTGCGAAGGCACGAAATTAGCAGATCCAGCCGCCGCCGACCACGACGTCGCCATCATAGAAGACGACTGCCTGTCCGGGAGTGATAGCGCGTTGCGGCGCGTCGAAGGTGACGAGAACTTCGTCGTCGCCGTGCTGCTCGACGGTCGCCGGAGCAGCCTCGTGACGATGACGAATTCTCGCGTGCACGCGAATTGGCTCACGAAGGTCATCGATCGCAATCCAATTCATTCGCTTGGCGCGAAGCGTGCGAGAAAGCAACTCTTCTCCCGCTCCGACGACTACCTGGCGCTTATCGCCCCGAATTTGCAGGACGTACAAGGGCGATCCGGTCGCTATTCCCAAGCCCTTGCGCTGGCCGACAGTGAAGTTATGGATGCCGGTGTGGGTCCCGACTACCTCACCGGTTGTTTTCACCAGTTCGCCAGCGGTGTCAGGAATCTCTTCGCCCTGCTCCTCCAGGTAGGCATCGAGGAACTTCTTGTAATCGCCGCCGGGGATGAAGCAAATCTCCTGCGAATCCGGCTTTTCGAAGAGCCGCAGCCCGGTGCGTTTCGCTTCCTCGCGGACTTCGGGCTTACGCATCTCGCCAAGCGGAAACAGCGTCCGGCTCAACTGCTCTTGCGTAAGGCCAAAAAGAAAATACGTCTGGTCCTTGGCGAGATCTGCCGGTCGCTTCAGCAGCCACCGTCCGGAAAACTCGTCGTGTTCGTTGCGAGCGTAGTGCCCTGTGGCCAGCAGGTCGGCGCCAATCTGTCGCGCCGTGACCAGCAACTGGTCGAACTTCAGATGGTTATTGCACAAGCTGCACGGAATCGGTGTGCGTCCGGAAAGATATTCCTCGACGAAGGGGCGCACCACGTCGTGCTCGAAGCGCGACTCCTGGTTGACAACGTAATACGGAATACCCAGCTTTTCCGCCACGTGCCGAGCATCGTACACGTCATCGATGGAACAGCAGCGTCCCTGCACCGCCTCGGGCATGCCCTCGTAACCCGACAAGCGGCGCTGGTTCCAGAGCTGCAGCGTAAGGCCAATAATCTTATACCCGCGTTCGCAGAGCATGGCCGCGACGGTCGACGAATCAACTCCGCCCGACATGGCTACAGCAACGGTCTGGTTCTCGTGGTTCAAAACAAGTGAATCCTGTTGGTCCTTGATTTTTCTATCCGACGCGGGTATCGCCGCTATGCCTGCGAACTGGCTGCTTTCTTGTACACCGGACTTAAATCCCGCAACCGAGTCACCACTTCTGGAATTAACTGCAGCGCAAAATCAATGTCATCGGCGTTGTTCTGCTTCCCAAGGCTGAAGCGGAGGCTCGCCCTGGCGCGGTCCGGCGACAATCCCATCGCGGTCAACACGTGCGACGGCTCGATCGCCCCTGATGAGCAGGCCGCACCGGTCGAAACCGACAGGCCCTTGAGATCGAGCGCAATCACCATGGCCTCGCCTTCAAGGCAGTCGAACACAATGTTCGTGGTATTGGGCACGCGGGAAGCGTCTGCGCTGTTCACACTAACCTGGTCGATGGTTTCGACGATGGTACGCTCCAACCTGTCACGCAGCGCGGCCATGCGCTGGACACTGCCGTCGGTAAAACCCTGGCGCGCGATCTCCGCTGCTTTGCCCAGTCCGACGATGCCTGCAAGGTTCTCGGTACCCGCCCGGCGCGAGCGCTCGTGGCGTCCGCCGTAGAACATCGGCTGCAGCAGCGTCCCCTTGCGAACATATAACGCACCTGCCCCCTGCGGGCCGTGCATCTTGTGTGCCGTCAGGGTCAGCAAATCGCAACGAATTTCCTTCACGTCGATGGGAACCTTGCCGGCGGCCTGCACCGCGTCGGTGTGGAAGTACACATCCGTTTCGGCCGCGATCTTGCCAATCTCGTTCACAGCCTGCAGGACGCCTGTCTCATTGTTGGCGAAAATGATACTGACCAGCTTTGTCGCCAGACGAATCGCCCGACGAACGTCGTCTGGATCAACCAGCGCGCATCCATCAACCGGAAGATACGTGACCTCGCAGCCAATCTCCTGCAGACGCTTGCAGGCGTTCAGAACGGCATGGTGCTCGACAGCCGACGTAATGACGTGGTCGCCTGGCTTGAGCAAACCAAACAGCGCGAGGTTATCGCCTTCGGTGCCGCCGCTGGTGAAGACAATCTCAGCCGGGCGGCAGTTCACCAACTCGGCAACCTGCTCGCGCGCGTGTTCGACAGCGGCGCGCGACTGCTGACCCTGCTGGTGAATGGAAGAGGCATTGCCAAACTTCTCGAAGAAGTACGGCTTCATCGCCTCGAAGACTTCAGGCAGAAGGGGGCTGGTCGCGTTGTTATCGAGGTACACCCTGCGCATCGTTAAACCTATTTTATCGTGTTAGTTGGATTCCGAATGTCAACGGGTGGATTCGGAAGAATCGGCGGCGCGCCAGTCGAGTCGATAGCGATAAAACCCCGCGCCGTGCAACGCGGGCCTGGGTCTGATGCGAGAGAACTATCGCTGTTCCATGGGCACGTATTTGTTGGGGTAGATCGGCCCCTGATATTCCGCTCGAGGACGAATCAGCCGATTGTCGCTCAACTGCTCCATGACGTGGGCGGCCCAGCCGGAGATACGTGACACCGCGAACACCGGAGTGAAGAGATCAATATCAATGCCCAGCGTGTGATAGGTCGAGGCCGAATAGAAATCCACATTGGCATTGAGCTTGCGCTCAGCCACCACGAACTCCTCGATCTTGCGGGAAATCTCGAACCACTTGGCGATGCCGCTGGAGTTGCCAAGGTCACGCGACATAGTCCGCAAGTGTGTGGCCCTCGGGTCTTCGGTGTGATAAACGCGATGACCGAATCCGGGGATCTTCTTCTTCTGGGCCAGCATGCCCTTCACGTAATCCACCGGATCCGCACCGGACGAGTCGATGGCCTCGAGAATGCGGAACACCGCTTCGTTGGCTCCGCCATGCAGCGGTCCCTTCAGCGCACCAATGGCGGCCGTGACCGCCGAGTGCATGTCGCTGAGAGTGGCGGCAACCACGCGAGCCGCGAAGGTGGATGCGTTCAGTTCGTGATCGGCGTGGAGGATGAGGGCGATGTCGAGCGCGCGCTCCGCCGTTGCACTGGGAATTTGGCCATTCAACTGGTAAAGAAAATTCGCGGCATGCGACAAGGTGCGGTCAGGCTCGATCAGCTGCTTGCCCTTGCGAATGCGGTCGTAAGCGGCAACGATGTAAGCAATCTGCGAGGTGAGTCGAATCGACTTGCGAGTATTGGCCGCGGCATCGTTGACCTTTTCTTCCGGGTCGCAGAACGACAATGCCGAGACGATGGTGCGCAACACATCCATAGGCAGCGCATGCTTGGGCGCCTGCTTCAGCAGGCTGATGATGGAGGCATCGAGTTTGCGTTCGCGCGCGAGGTTCAGTTTCAACTCCTGCAACTCGGCGCGGGTCGGCAGATGCCCAAACCAAAGCAGGTAGCAACACTCTTCAAAGGTCGAGTAATCGGCGAGTTCGTGGATGTCGATGCCGCGGTAGGCCAGCACACCCTGGTCACCATCGATGTAGCAGACACTGGAATTGACGGCGGTCACGCCTTCCAGGCCTTTGGTCGTATTAAGAATACTGGACATGAATTCCTCGCTTCGTTCTGTTGAACCGCTCATTTGTCAGATTTCAGGACAGGTTGCGCGGTGTAGGGCTCCCTAGAGTCACACAATTGCGCAACTAATCTTTGTACTACCCACATGCTGAACAGTCCAGTTTACCCGTCGCCGTACGTTGCTGCCCGCCTTCGAAGGGAATATATTTAAGGGTTTGCTTATAGCGTCCGGGCCTTGCTATGGGCCCGCGAAATCAAGGCGCGGCTGGACCGCGTCCGGAGCCCATATGACCAAGCGCACTCTCGCTTTCCTATTCATGCTTTCCTTGACACTCGGCAGCCTGGGGTTCGCCGATGAGGGGATGTGGTTGTTCAACGCTTTTCCAAAAGACAAAGTGAAAGCCAGGTACGGCTTTGATACGTCGCAGGAATGGCTTGACCATGTGCGGCTTTCCTCGGCGCGGGCCCCGAATGGGTCGTCGTCGTTCGTTTCGCCTGATGGCTTGATCTTCACCAACCATCACATCGCACAGGGCTGCGTGCATGACCTTTCTACCGGCGGCAAGGACTACATGAAGAACGGGTTCTATGCGCCGACGCGCGCGGAGGAACCCAAGTGTCCCGGCGTGGAATTTGTTGTGCTGCAAGGCATCGAGGACGTAACCGCGAAAGTGAATGCCGCCTCGAAGCCGGGTATGTCATCGGCGGATTCTGGCAAGGCGCAACGCGAAGCCATGTCGAACCTGGAGAAGGAGTGCTCGGTCAACGGACTGCGCTGCGATGTAGTCACTCTCTACTCGGGCGCGCTATATCACCTCTACAAGTACAAACAGTACAGCGACATTCGCCTCGTCATGGCGCCGGAGTTAAGCATCGCGTTCTTTGGCGGCGATCCAGACAATTTCGAGTATCCGCGCTACGATCTCGATATTTCGTTCTTCCGCGCTTATGAGAACGATCAACCGGCCAAGACTTTGGATTACCTCAAGTGGTCGAAGACGGGCGTGAAAGAGGGTGACTTGGTGTTCGTGTCCGGACATCCCGGAAGAACCAGCCGACTGCTCACCATGGACCAACTCGAGTTTCTGCGCGATTACCAATACCCTGTTCTGATGAAGTCGTTTGCCAACCGGGTTGCGATGCTGCAGAAATATGGCGCGGTATCGGAAGAAAATGCGCGCCAGTCGGAAAGCGATTTGTTTGGAACGCAGAATTCGGCCAAAGCTTACGACGGCTACAACGGCGGCCTGCATGACAAGGCTTTGATGGACAAGAAGGCTGCCGAAGACAAAAGCTTGCGCAAATTCGTCAGCAGCGATCCTACACTGAAACAGGAATACGGCGACCCATGGGCGGAAATCAGCAAGGCCGTCGACGTTCAAAAGCAGATCTACAAGCCCTATATCTATCTCGAAGAGTTGGGCGGTTTCCGTGGCTCGCTGGCAAATTCTGCGCGCACGATTGTGCGCGTCACCGCAGAGAAGGAGAAGCCAAACGGCGAGCGCCTGCGGGGCTACCAGGATTCTGCGCTTCCTTCGCTGGAACAGCGACTGTTCTCGACGGCCCCGGTTTACAAGTCGTTGCAGCAAGTGCAACTGACACAGAGTCTGAATGAAATGCAGCAGGTTCTTGGTGCCGACAACGATGCCGTAAAGAAGGCACTAGCGGGCAGGTCTCCTGAGGACCGGGCCAAAGAGGTCGTCGAGGGAACTCAACTGCAAGACGTGGCTTTCCGCAAGCAATTGTACGAAGGCGGTAAGGCGGCAGTAGATGCCAGCAACGATCCGATGATTGTCATGATGCGCGCCGTCGATCCCGACACCCGCGCCGTGCGGAAGCGCTACGACGATGATGTCGATACGGTGCTGCGCAAGAATGCCGGAGACATTGCGAAGATTCGCTTTGCCCAGGGCGGACTGAGCGTACCCCCGGATGCAACCTTCACGCTTCGCCTGAGCTACGGCGATGTTAAGGGCTACGAACTGAAGGGCCAGCACGTGCCGTGGTTCACCACCATGGGCGGAGCCTACGAACACGCGGACCAGCATGGCAACAAGCCCCCGTATGAACTGCCGGAGAGTTGGATGAAAGCCAAGTCCACGATCGATTTGAAGACACCGTATGACACGGCGTCCACTCCTGACATTATCGGCGGCAATTCAGGCAGCCCGCTTATTAACAAAAACGCTGAAGTGGTAGGCATTATTTTCGATGGCAATATCGAATCGCTGCCGTGGAACTTCGTTTACGACGACATAGTGGGGCGATCGATTTCAACGGACTCGCGCGCCATTCTCGAATCGCTGCGGAAGATTTATCACGCCGATTCGTTGGCAGATGAGTTGACGGGAGCGACGGCGACTGGCAAATCGAAAGCCATGAAGCCAGCCACGCCGCAGAAGTAAGGAACGCTGCGTAGTAGTTGTTGCCCGCCTCGTATCGGGGCGGGCATTTTCGTATCAGGATCTGGCAGAAATTGCGAAATTACTATGAATGCGTTTCATCCCCGAGGACGGAACCGACAGACAGCTTCCTCGTCCTTCTCGATCGCTGTAACTTGGTGGCTGGCCAGACGTCAATACCCGTACACCAGCGGCCGCAGGATTTTCGGCCATACCGGAAGCCTCGATCCAGTACTCGGGTTAAACTGGTGCGCTGGCTTCGGCAAAGGCAAGAGTTCCACAGTAATCCTGGGAGAGAGTGACATGGCGGGCAGCAATCCAGCACCAGGCGGTCCGGGGATCCCTCCCCGCTGGACCCGTGGTGCGAAAGACGCGGTCGGTACCGCCTACTCGTCCACCAGCCGGGTCTGGTACACCATCGCGACTGGCGTCATCACCGAGGTTTACTACCCTACAATCGACACTCCACAAGTCCGCGACATCCAGTACCTGGTGACGGACGGGGAGACGTTCTTCCACGATGAGCGCCGCCACATGCGGTCAGATATCGACTGCGTGGGGCCGGCGGCGCTGGGTTTCAAGATTACGAACTCCGATCCGGAGGGGCGCTACACCATTGAAAAGCAGGTAATCGGCGACCCCCACCTGAGTTGCCTGCTGGTGCATACCCGTTTCATTGTCGCTCCCGCATGGCAGGGTAGGCTGCATCTCTACGTGCTGTGTGCTCCGCATCTCCAGATCGGCGGCATGCATAACAATGGTGAGGTGATCGAAGCGCGCGGACTGCGGTTCCTGCTGGCCTTCCGCGACATTTCCTATCTGGCAATAGCGGCAACAGTACCCTTCTTGCGTCTTTCGTGCGGATACGTCGGCGTGAATGACGGGTGGACCGATCTGGCGCACAACTTCAAGATGGACTACGAGTACGACGTCGCGCTGGACGGCAACATCGGACTCACCGCCGAGATTGACCTTTCCCAGGGCACCGAGTTCACACTAGGCATGGGCTTTGGGCATACCCGCCAAAGTGCCAGTACCACGGTCTACCAGTCGTTGAGCATTCCCTTCGACATCAAACTGCTTAACTTCAATGAACAGTGGGATCGCACCAGCAAGCGCTTCGCGCTGCTCGATCGCGTCGCCGCGCACGACTCGACCCTGTTTGAGCGCAGCGTCAACCTTTTGCTCACCCACGAAGACAAAGTGTATCCGGGGGCGATGATCGCCAGCCTCAGCATTCCGTGGGGCGAAGACAAGGGTGACGACGACCTGGGCGGCTATCACCTGGTATGGACGCGTGACATGGTGAATGGCGCGACTGCGTTGCTGGCGGTCGGCGATACCATCACTCCTTTACGCGCGATGGTATACCTTGCAATTTCGCAACGCGAGGATGGCGGTTTCTACCAGAACTTCTGGATCGACGGACGCCCTTATTGGATGGGTACACAGCTGGACGAGGTTTCGTTTCCCATCATGCTGGCGTGGCGCCTGTGGAAGGCGGATGCCCTGCGCAATTTCGATCCCTATGTCACGGTGCAACGGGCGTGCGGGTTTCTCATCCGTAAAGGGCCAGCCACAGCGCAGGAGCGTTGGGAAGAGGCTGGCGGCTACTCGCCTTCGACGCTGGCGTCCAACATCGCCGGATTGATTTGTGGAGCGGAATTTCTAGAGGCGCGCGGCGACAAACACACCGCCGACTTCGTGCGCACCTATGCCGACTTTCTCGAATCACACGTCGACAAGTGGACAGTCACCAATCATGGCACACTGGTCCCGGGAATTACGCGGCATTACATTCGCATCAATCCCGCAGTTAGTTGCGACGGAGCTTGCGGCGATGAAGACCCTGATGCAGGCGTCGTGACCCTTAACAACCAGCGCCCGGGTGACCAGTACAAGTATCCGGCGAAAGACATCGTGGACGCGGGATTTTTGGAATTGGTGCGCTTCGGAATCCGCAAGCCTGGCGATCCTTTGGTGGAGCAATCCCTGAAAGTCATCGACGCGGTATTGAAAGTCGATACGCCCAATGGACCTGCCTGGAAGCGTTATAACCATGATGGCTATGGTCAGCGCGACGACGGAGGCCCATTCGACGGTTGGGGCGTGGGAAGGCCATGGCCGCTTCTTACGCTGGAGCGCGCAACGTATGAACTGTCCGCTGGCCGGGACGTTGATCCCTATCTCAAGGCGGTGAGAAATTTCTCCACGGGTATCGGATTGATTCCTGAGCAGGTGTGGGATGCGCCAGATCTTCCCAAGGCCTTCATGTATTTCGGGAAAGCCACCGGTTCAGCTGACCCGCTGATGTGGGCGCACGCCGATTATGTGAAATTGTTGAGGTCGGTCGCGGACGGCAAGATCTTCGACCTGGTCGATCCTGTCGTCGAGCGTTATCGCACCGACAAGCCGCGCCAGGTCATCGAAGTATGGAAGATGAATCGTCAGGTCAAGTGCGTGCCGGCTGGAGGATTGCTGAGGGTACAAGCGTCCTCGGCGTTCCAATTGCACTGGAGCGATGACGAATGGACGACCAAGCACAACACCGCATCCACCCCCACGTCGATCGGAATTGAACACGCGGACATACAAGTTGCATCATCGCAAAGCAGTCCTATACGCTTCACTTTTTATTGGCCGCAGCAGTCCCAGTGGCAGGGTGAGGATTTTCAGGTTGACATTACAAAGTGAACGCAATCGTTCCTGATAGAAAGGTGACCACCATTGAGTAGCCAAACCAGTGTTCCCGCGCAGGACAACAAGCAAGTAATCGCTGCGGCCAAGGCGGAGCAGGACCTCGAACAACTCTGCATCAACACGGTTCGCACGCTGTCCATGGACGCCGTGCAGAAGGCCAATAGCGGCCATCCCGGAACCCCGATGGCGCTGGCTCCACTTACATTCGTGCTCTGGGATCGTTTTATGCGCTTTGATCCCCGCAATCCTCATTGGGCAGGTCGCGACCGTTTCGTGTTGTCCAACGGCCACGCCTCGATGCTGCTGTACTCGATGCTGTATCTGACCGGTTACGATTTGACGCTCGACGATCTCAAGAACTTTCGGCAGTGGGGATCGAGGACACCGGGACACCCGGAGTATGGCCTCACCGCCGGGGTCGAGACCACCACTGGTCCGCTTGGCCAGGGCATCAGCAATTCCGTGGGTATGGCGATCGCGCAGCGATGGTTTGCGTCGCAGTTCAACCGCGATGGTCACGACTTGTTCGACTATCGCATCTACGCAGTCTGCGGCGACGGCGACCTGATGGAAGGCGTGTCCAACGAGGCTGCGTCGATTGCCGGGCACCTTGGACTCTCCAACCTCATCTGGTTTTACGACAACAACCACATCACGATTGAAGGCAACACGTCGTTGGCCTTCTCTGACGATATCGCGACACGTTTTCTCGCGTGGCACTGGAATGTGCTGCACGTCGGCGACGTCAACGATCTTGCGGAGATGGATCGGGCAATCCGCACGGCGCAAAAGGAAACCCAGCGGCCGTCAATGATCATCGTGAACAGCCACATTGGGTGGGGCGCTCCTGACAAACAGGACACCGCCGAAGCCCATGGCGAGCCTCTCGGAGTGGAGGAAATTCGCCTGACCAAGATTAATTACGGCTGGCCGCCGGATTCGCAATTCCTGGTTCCGGAAGAAGCGAAAACTTACATGGGCAAAGCCGTCGAGCGTGGCGCCAAATGGGAGCAGGACTGGAACGATAAATTCAAAGCCTGGGCGCAGGCGTTCCCGGAGCTCGCCAAGGAATGGGAGTTGATCGCCAATCGCGACCTACCGCAAGGCTGGGACAAGGACATCCCTGCTTTCCCTGCTGATGGTAAGGGCGTCGCCACGCGCGAATCGAATTCCAAGGTGTTGAACGCGGTCGCCAAGAATGTGCCCTGGCTGATCGGCGGCGCTGCCGATCTGGCGCCTTCGACCAAGACCCTAATCAAGGATGGCGGAACCTTCGAGCGTAATGAGTACTCGGGTCGCAATTTCCATTTTGGCATCCGCGAGCACGCCATGGGGTCGATCCTGAACGGGATGTCGGTGTCGGGTGTGCGCCCGTATGGGGCGACGTTCTTTATCTTCTCCGACTATATGCGGCCAGCAATTCGTCTGGCTGCCGTAATGGATTTGCCTGTGATCTTCATCTACACCCATGATTCGATAGGGTTGGGTGAAGACGGACCTACGCACCAGCCCATCGAACAGCTGGCGTCTTTGCGGGCAATGCCGCGGCTGCTGGTGTTTCGACCAGCGGACGCCAATGAGGTTTCCGAGACTTGGCGGTACATCATGCAACTCAAGCACGAACCTGTTGCGCTCGCACTCAGCCGCCAGGCGATGCCGACATTCGATCGCACGAAGTACGGTTCCGCGACGGGCGTCGCCAAGGGAGCATACGTGCTGGCCGATTGCAAAGGCACGCCAGACGTCATACTGATCGGGACAGGCTCCGAGGTCCAGCTCTGTGTGGGAGCTTATGAGAAACTCACCGCCGATGGCGTGAAGGCGCGAGTTGTTTCCATGCCGTCATTCGAGCTGTTTGATAAGCAGACTGCCGAGTACAAGGCCGGAGTATTGCCAGCAGCCGTGAAAGCTCGCGTTGCGGTTGAGGCGGGAGCTACCTTCGGGTGGAAGCAATACGTGGGAGACGACGGCGAAGTGGTAGGGCACGACGATTTCGGGGCGTCGGCTCCCATTAAGGAGCTGATGAGCCACTTCGGCTTCACGGTTGACAACGTGGTGGCCAAGGCGCGGGCGGTCATCAGCAAGACGAAGTCGTAGGGTTCGAAGCGTAATTGCCGCCGCGAGAACCGACGGACGCAAGGAGGCGACACTGATGCCAACAACAACCGCGGTGGGAACGGCGCAGTTTGGCGTGATTGGCCTCGGCGTGATGGGCGCGAATCTCGCCCTGAATGTCGAGGACCATGGACACACCGTGGCGGTCTGGAACCTGGAAACCGCCGGGGTGGACCGCTTGCTTCAGCAGAATCCCGGCCGGCAATTTGTCGGCGCAAGAACGCTGCAGGAGTTCTGCCGCGCGCTGGAGCGTCCTCGCCGCATCCTGATGATGATCACGGCGGGCGATCCCGTCGATCAAACACTGCAAAAGCTGTCGCCTTATCTCGCGCCGGGTGACATTGTCATCGATGGCGGCAATTCCTACTTCAAGGACACCATTCGTCGCGAAGCCAACGCGCGCCAAACCATGGTCAACTTTTTCGGAATGGGCGTCTCCGGCGGCGAAGAGGGCGCGCGGCGTGGCCCGTCGCTGATGCTCGGTGGCTCGCGCGACGCCTACAGCCGTGTGGCGCCCATTCTCCAGTCCATCGCCGCGAAAAGTGATTCTGGGCCTTGCGTCGCATACGTCGGACCGGACGGTTCTGGCCACTTCGTAAAGATGGTGCACAACGGCATCGAGTATGGCGACATGCAGCTCATCGCAGAGGCCTACGAGATCCTAAACAAGGCGCTACGTCTGAGTGCCGCGGAATTGTCGGACATCTTTGCCGAGTGGAACCGCGGGCCGCTTGAGTCGTACCTGATTGAGATCACCGCCAAGATTTTCGGGGTGGCTGATCCTGAGACTGGCAAACCACTGGTTGAGGTGATCCTCGATAAAGCCGGCCAGAAAGGCATGGGCAAGTTGGCGGCCCAGATGGCAATCGAACTTGAAGTGCCAGTCCCCACCATCACTGCCGCGGTAGACGCGCGCGCTATGTCGGGCTTGAAGGAAGAGCGCGTCATCGCCGGCCAGTTGATCCACTCGTCATCCAGCACCGCGTTTCATGGAGACAAACGAGAACTGATCAAGGCCGTGCATGATGCTCTGTATGCCTCCAAAATCTGTTCTTATGCGCAAGGCATGAGCTTGATCCGTGCCGGATCGGAGGAGTGGGAGTGGAACATTAACTTGCGCGAGATGGCGCGCATCTGGAAAGGCGGGTGCATTATTCGGGCGCGATTCCTGGACTCGATCATGAACGCTTTCGAGCGCGTGCCCGATCTCCCCAACCTATTGCTGGACACGGAGTTCATGACATGGATTCGCAGGTCGGAGCAGTCTTGGCGCAAGCTGATCGCCACAGCGGTGCAGATGGGAATTCCGGTCCCTGCTCTTTCGGCGTCACTCTCGTACTTCGACAGCTATCGCAGCGCACAGTTGCCGCAGAACCTGACCCAGGCGCAGCGCGATTTCTTTGGGGCCCACACTTATCAGCGTGCCGATCGTCCGGCCGCTGGCTTCGTCCATACTGACTGGCCAACACTGTCCGCAAAAACTCCCCGACCGTCCGGAGGTTCGAAGTGAGTACTGCAGTCCAGCCCGAACCATTCACAATTACTCAGTCCAGCTTGCCCAAGGCGGGTTCCTGCCTGCTGATTATTTTCGGTGGTACCGGAGACCTGACCCGCCGCAAGCTCATTCCGGCGCTCTACGACCTGGCATGCATCGGATGCACTAATCCCAACTTTGTCGTGCTCGGCGTGGGCCGCACCCAACTCACGGATGAGCAGTTCCGGGAGCGCATGCACGAAGGCATAGCGAAGTCGAAAGATGCGCGCAACTACAGCGAAAATGGCTGGAGCGACTTTGCAAAACGCCTGCACTATTTGGTCGGAGATGCCAATCATCCCGATTTCTATCCGATCTTGAAATCGAAGATCGAAGAGATGCAGAAGGATGGAGCCAGCAAGAATGTTCTGTTCTACGTTTCGACGCCGGCGTCGCTGGCTCCGCCGATCGTGGAAGGACTTGGCCAATCCAGACTCGCGCACAATAGCGACGGCTGGACGCGCATCGTGCTGGAGAAGCCTTTTGGTCACGATCTGAAGAGCGCGCAGGATTTGAATGAGATCGTCTCGCGAGTGTTCGATGAGGAGTCCGTTTATCGCATTGACCATTACCTGGGCAAGGAAACGGTCCAGAACATCATGGTGTTCCGCTTTGGCAACTCCATGTTCGAGCCCATCTGGAACCGCAATTACATTGACTACATTGAGATCACGGCTGCCGAAACGCTGGGCGTCGAGAACCGCGTGGCGTTCTATGAAGAGACGGGCGCGTTGCGCGACATGGTGGCCAACCATCTGTTGCAGTTGCTGACACTCACCGCCATGGAGCCACCCGTGGCATTCGACGCCAACTCGGTGCGTGAGTTGAAGGTGCAGGTGCTGCGAGCCATTCGTCCCATGTCGGTGGAGGAAGTGACGAAGCGCACTATTCGCGGTCAGTATGGGCCGGGCAAGATCGACGGCGTGGATGTTCCGGGCTATCGCCAAGAGCCGGGTGTGAGCCCAGATTCACGCACTGAAACCTACGTGGCCGTCGAGTTCCATGTCGATAACTGGCGATGGGCGGGAGTTCCCTTCTACGTGCGTGCCGGCAAACGATTGGCGAACCAGCTTACCGAAATTGCAGTCCACTTCAAGCGAACGCCGCAAGCCCTGTTTGCGCGAAACCCGGGCGACGTACATCACAACGTCATTACGATGCGCATCCAGCCGAACGAGGGCATCTCGCTGAATTTTGGGGCCAAGACTCCCGGATCGCAGATGCGCGCCAGTCGCGTGAACATGGATTTCTCCTATCGCGACACATTTGGGACGGCCACGCCGGTGGCTTACGAGACGCTTTTGTTGGACGCGATGCGCGGTGACGCAACCTTGTTCACCCGTCGCGACGAGGTGGAGGCGGAATGGCGCATTATCACGCCCATCGAAGAGGCGTGGTCGCAGCTTTCCGCGCCGGAGTTTCCCAACTACGCAGCCGGAAGCGAGGGGCCCGGTGCCGCCGATTCCCTTATCAAATTTGATCGCCAACGCTGGCGGTCGTTGAAGAGAGATAATGGCTCGGACCTAGGATGACCGAACTGAATTCGACACCACGCGTGGCTCTTGTGCTGTCGGACATTGACGGCACGCTGCTCGACAACAACAAGAACCTCACACCGGGGGCGCCAGCGGCGGTTCAACGGCTCTATCACGCTGGACTACGGTTTACGCTGGCCAGCGCAAGGCCTCCGCGGCTGACCCGCGAACTGGTCCGCGAACTCCACGTTGGCGAGCCTATCGCGTGTTTTAACGGTGCGTTATTTGTTAGCCCCGATGAGACGGTACTTCATCAGTTGCCGATGGCTCCGAGCGATGCGCAACAGGTGGCGAACCACATCTTCCAAAGCGGCTTCGACTTGTGGGTGTATGCGGGCACGGATTGGTACGTGAGCAACCCGATAGGACCGCACGTGAAACACCAGGAAGAGCTCATGAAGTGCAAGGCGACGCCTCTGCACACCCACGATCTGTCACAGTTCCATGTGCTCAAGATGGTCGGGGTAAGCGACGACTTTGCAGCCGTGGCTGAAGCGGAGAAGAGGATGGCCGAGCTATGTTGCATGTCAATCTCGGCAACTCGCTCCAGCCCGTATTATCTCGACGTAACCGACGCCAAGGCCAACAAAGGGCAGGTTGCCCTGACGCTTTCGGAAATGCTGCACATACCCACCAGCGAGATTGTAACCATCGGCGACATGAACACCGACGCACTCATGTTTCGTCAAACTGGCGTGAGCATCGCTATGGGCAATGCGCTTGACGACGTGAAAGCACAAGCAAAGTTTGTCACCAAGAGCAATGAGGAAGACGGATTTGCCTACGCGATGGACCGCTTCGTGCTCGGACTTGCGGAAGCGCAGGCAGCAGCCGACTGAGCGATGGTCATTCTACTCATGGGAGTAACCGGATCGGGCAAGACCACAATTGGGCGCGCCCTGGCTGAGTCGCTGCAGTGGCAGTTTGCCGATGCCGACGACTTCCATTCTCCAGCAAACGTGGCCAAGATGCGAGCGGGCATCCCGCTGGACGACGCTGATCGTGCCCCGTGGCTTGTCTCACTTCATGACGCAATTACCGGCTGGCTAGAAGCACAAGCCAACGTGGTACTGGCATGTTCCGCGCTGAAGCAGTCCTATCGCGAACAGTTGTTGGTCAGTCCCGAGGTCAAGCTGGTGTATTTGCGCGGCAGCCGCGACCTGATTTCGCAGCGGCTCTTTCACAGGCGGGGGCATTACATGGATCCCGCACTCCTGACCAGCCAATTTGCGGTTCTAGAAGAGCCTCGGAAAGCGGTTATCGTGGAAGTAGACGCAGACGTGCCGGAAATCGTCGCTCAGATTCGCAAGGAATTGGGCATCTAATCATTCCTCTGGCTAAGGTAATTCCCCCCACTATCTAAGGGTTAAAAGAGCCGGAGGTCAGTCGCACCCCTTGGAAGTGCGACTGGTCGCAAAGGTAAACTTTTGCGGGAATCTACGAATGCCACTTCGCCGCAAGTCGAAATTACCGCTCTGGTTCACTGCGATCGGAATCGTCATTGGCGTGGCTTTTCTGGCGCTTCTTTCGGTGCCGGCGCCGATTGAGCACTGGCTGCAAGCGCGAGTTTTATTGGCACTACAGCAGCACTACCAGCGCAATGTACAACTGCAGAACTTGCACGTAACTCTCATACCTATCTTCTGCGTGACCGCCGACAACTTCGTATTGCCCAACCGCGACGGAGAAGGGCTCCCGCCTTTTGTTACTGCCAAACACTTGACGGCGCAGGCGCTGCCGCTACAATTGCTCCGGCGGCCCGTGCATTTGTCGTGGGTGAAGCTCGACGGCCTGGTAATCAACGTGCCTCCTAAACGCGAGAAACTTGCGGGCGAGCCAGCCCAACCTGCCCGGCGAACTCGGCTGGCAAACTTCGAGATTGACCGAGTCGATGCGGACGGCACTGAGCTCTACCTCCTGCCGAAACAGGCAGGGCGCGAACCGATGGAGTGGGAACTTCGCGCCTTGACTTTGCGCAGGGCAGGCGTTGGGCAGCCGATGCACTTCTGGGCCGAGCTTACGAATCCCAAGCCGCCCGGCATGATTCATACCACCGGGGAGTTTGGTCCGTGGAACCTCGACGAACCGTCGGAAACCGCGGTTGCCGGCAGCTACAATTTCGAGAATGCCGACCTCTCCATTTTCAATGGCATTTCCGGAATTCTGTCCTCGGTCGGCGATTACAGCGGAGTATTGCGCAAGATCGAGGTCGATGGAACAACAGATACTCCCGCCTTCAGGCTGGACCGCGGGTCGAAACCCACACATCTCACTACGCAGTACCATGCTGTCGTTGATGGCACCAACGGGAATACATATCTGCAGCCGGTCAAGGCACACTTTCTCAACTCCAACGTGGTAGCAGCGGGAGAGGTTGCGGGAAAGCCTGGACAGAAAGGCAAGACCATCGTTCTCGACGTCGACATACATGACTCCAAGGTGCAAGACCTGTTGAACCTGGCAGTTGATTCACCTAAGCCGATGCTGACTGGGGCAATCACCGCTCGTGCCAAACTACTGATCCCACCCGGCAATCAGCGGATGTTGGACAAGATTCACTTGGCTGGGAGTTTTCGCATTGAAAAAGCTTGGTTCACTAGCGAGAAGATCAACGATGCTGTCGATGGGCTTAGCAGGCGCGCCCAAGGCAAGCCCGGCGATCAGACGATCCAGGATGTGACTGCAGTACTCATGGGAACGTTCAGTCTGGGAAACGCCAGTCTAAGCTTTAGCAAGCTGCAATTTAAGGTACCGGGAGCCGTAGCCCAAGTAAAAGGAACGTACGGCTTGGTGAGTGACGATCTCGACTTCAAGGGTGACGTGCGCCTGCAAGCTCATGTGTCCGACACCATGTCTGGCGTCAAACGGGTACTGCCAAAGCCGGTCGATCCCATCTTCGCGAGGCACCACGCGGGCACCTATTTGCCGGTGAATGTCACCGGGGACAAGGACCATCCGCAAATCAAGCTCGACATGAAGAAAGTTTTTTAGGGACGACTTTGATCGCTTGATGCAATGTCTTGGGCGCGTCCCTTCCATTCTCCGCCTCGGCCTGACCAAAATTTAAACGCCGAATGCAGCGTGGCCAGCATGTAGAAGCAGGCACTGAAGGGCAGGGTCAGTGCCCATGCGGGGCGGAGCCCATAAAATCGCACCATCGGAAGAAAAGCAGCGGACATCATCAACCAACTCACTGCCCCAACGAGAGCCAATATCCAGTCACCACTTATAAGCAGTCCGAGTGGGAGCAGGTAGGTGATTGTCAGCCCAACCAGCGCACCCAATAGCAGCCAAACCGAATGTTGCAGCTGGTTGAAGGCAGTGCGCGCAATCATCCGTTCGATTTCGCCGAAGGTCCCATAGACGCGTGTGCTACAGGCATCCTGGGTAACGCCGAGCCATACGCTCCCGCCGGATTGCTTGACGGCCCGGGCCAGGGCGCAATCATCGATTATCTGGCCGCGGATGGCGGCTGTACCGCCAGCGCGGTCCAAAGCCTCTGGCCGGATCAGCATGCAGCCTCCGGCAGCTCCAGCCACCCTGCGGCGAGGATCGCGAGCCCATGCGGGTGGGTACAGCAGGAAGAAAAAGAACACGAAGGGTGGAACCAGTAACCGCTCCGCGAGTGTCTGACAGTGCAGCTTGACCATGAACGACGTGAGGTCGAAACTACCTGCTTCAGCGACGGCATCCAGCGTTGCTAGATTGTCTGGCGAGTGTCGGATGTCAGCGTCGGTCAGCAATAGGAATTTCGGATGCAACTGCATTGCGCGCTGAATTCCCTGCTCCATCGCCCAGAGCTTTCCGGTCCATCCTGACGGCAGTGTGCTGCCCTCGATCACGTCCAACGCCTCGGACCGTCCGCAATTGCGAGCCGCTTGACGGGCCGCCTCGGCAGTACCGTCTGAGCTGTGATCGTCCACAACGAAGATGTGAATCGACTGGGCGCAGCTCTGGCGCAGCAAAGACTCAACTGTCGTACCGATGACGTCGGCCTCATCGCGGGCGGGAATGACTACCGCAATCGTGGCGTCCATCGTAGCTAGCGGTTGCACGCTGGCGCGAAGACTCGCCACCCTCCAAAAGCCGCCGTGGGCAGTGAGCAGGTAGATCCAGATGGCAAGGCAGAGCAATCCGGCGATGAGTGCGAACAAATGCATTTCGTCTCAGTTTAGCTGGAGCGATGTTTCTGCTGCGATCCCTTGCGTCGGCCGCGCATCAATGCCACGCTCACTCCCGATCCGATTTAGCATCACGAAATCCTTCTGTTGCAGTCCGCCCACAACCTGCTAAACTCTCCCGCGGCTCCCTATGACACTACGCATGGCCCCACTTCGCACCGAACTCTATGCCGATCCGGAAGGTAAGTTCGTCCATAACGTGGTCCTCGACTCATGCAGAAAGCATGGCGAGAAGATCGCCATCGTTGACACCTCCTGTACGCCGCCGCGGCGCATCAGCTTTGCCGAGTACGGCGACCTGGTAGAGCGCACCGCCCACGGATTCGTCGCCGCCGGCATCCGTCCGGGCGACATGATCGGCATCTACCTGCCAAATTGCTGGGAATTCGGTGTGGCGTTCCACGCGGCCACGCTGGCAGGCGCCATACCCACGACTATGAACCCGACCTATCGCGACCGTGAAGTGCACCACCAGATGGAGACCTCCGACTCGGTGGCGCTCATCAGCGACGGTCCCCTTTTGGACGGCATCAACTTGTCGGGCCTGCCTGCATTACGAAAGGTGTTCGCCATCCGCACCGCCGGATCGGGCGGGACCGAACCGTTCAGCAAACTCTACTCGTCAACCTTGCGCGTCAGCTTGCCGGATCCGCAGCATGACTCACGCTTAACGATTGCGACTCTGCCTTTCTCCAGCGGCACCACCGGATTGCCCAAGGGCGTTATGCTTTCGCACCATAATCTTGTCGCGAACGTTTACCAGACGCTGACGTCAGGCGAAACCGGATGCATCGGCGAGAACGACGTGGTGATGTGTTTTCTGCCCATGTACCACATCTACGGAATGACGATCGGAATGAATCTCTGTTTGATGCGCGGCTGCACCGTCGTTCTCATGCCCCGCTTCGACTGTGAAGGTTCACTGAAGACCATCGTTGACGAGGGTGTAACCGTCGCCCCAGTTGTGCCGCCTGCGTTGCTGGCTTATTGTCATGCATTCGATGCGGGAAAGTTTCCGCGCGAGCATCGTCTGCGCTGGGTGAAGTGTGGAGCGGCCCCGCTGGCGCAGGATTTGGCACGCCGTTTTACCCAATCCACGGGCATCCCCATTCGCCAGGGATACGGCATGACCGAAGCGTCGCCGGTCACGCACATGGGCTACCTCGATCCTGAGTTCTATGATGGTAGTTCGATTGGCGGCCCGGTCGCTCAGACGGAATGCCGCGTGCTGGACGAAAACAACAATGACGTGCCACAGGGCGATCTTGGCGAGCTGGTCATGCGCGGCCCACAATTCATGCTTGGATATTGGAAGTCGCCCGATGCGACGGCCGCAGTGGTGCGCGACGGTTGGTACTGGTCAGGCGACATTGTGCGCGTAGACGAGCGAGGCCTCTACTTCGTCGTCGACCGCCGCAAGGAGATGATGAAGTACCGGGGCTTCTCGATCGCTCCCGCAGAGGTCGAAGGCGTCCTGCTGGAGCATCCCGCGGTGCGTGATTGTGGAGTTGTCTCACGAGTGGATGAGGCGGGCGAAGAGCTTCCCTGTGCGTTCGTCGTGTTGCGCGACGGCCATCTCGAAACGGAACAGACCACAGCCAGTATTCGTGAATTCGTGGCTGAGCGGCTCACGAATTACAAGATGCCGCGCGAAATTCACTTCGTGCAGAGCATTCCCCGGACCGCCTCGGGCAAGATTCTGCGGCGCGATTTGCGGAAACTGTTCTGAGTCTCAGGACCTAGCGGCGATTGTCAGTCTGCGGCTCGGGATGGATCAGCACGCGGAACAGGTCCGGCACTTCCTGCCGGAACCTGCTCTCAAGCGCGGTCTGAATGTCGTGTACCCTCGCCAGTGGAAGGTCATCCTTCATGGTGCAGTGCAATGACAGGTAGAGCCGTCCCGCCACCCGCTTGAACATCAGGTCATGGGCGTCGACGACCTCGGGGAAGGCTCCCGTGACCGACTGAATCCGGCTTTCAAAACTAGGCGCATCGACCAAGCCGTCGCTGGTTTCGATGGTCGCGGGTTCGCTCTCGATGTGGGTCAAGATGCTCGATATTTCGGGAACGTCTTGGCGCATTTCGCTTTCCAGCCGCGTGACCCGGTCGTGGGCGTCTTTCAATGGCATGCGCTCATCCAGTTCAACATGCTGCTCCACATGTAGCGCGCCGTGGATGTCTTGCACACTAATGTCGTGTACGTTGAGATTGTTCCTGGTAGCTACGGCGCGGATGCGGTCGAACAGGCTTTCGCCGCGACTGGCGCGGGCTACAGCGTTCACCACTACGTCGGCTCCGGGCAAGAGGTCGTGAATCCCCGATGACACTTCGTTGGCCACTTGCTCCGACTTCTGGAAGGTGACATTCCGCGACATGGCAATGGAGACATCTGCAAAATACTTGCTGCCACCGCGACGAATGCGGACGCGATCGATCTCCAGCACCCCGTCAATGCGGGAAACCGTGTCGATGATCCTGGAACGCACGCCTGCCGGAGCGCCGTCGAGAAGTGCGTCGATGGTTTGCCGCGCCAGTCGCCAACTGACGTACACCACGATGCAGGCAACCACCAGGGCCGCGATAGGATCGGCTTTCGCCAACCATGGGACCGAGTACTTCCGCCCCGCCAGCACCAGACCCAGGCCGAGAATCACGACCGCGCTTGACCAGATGTCGGTGCTGAAATGCAGCGCGTCCGCCAGCAACGCCTGGCTGTCGTACTTGTCGGCGATTCGCTTCAGCCGGCGGGAGCGCCAGAAATCAACCACGATCGAGATGGCCATCACCACGAAGGCCCAAACGCTCGGCTCAATCTCGACCGAGTGAAAGAACAGCCGCTTGGTGGCCTCGTAGACGATCCAGATGCAGGTCAGCAGCAAGAGGCCGGTTTCGATGAATGCCGAGAAGTTCTCGACTTTCCCGTGACCATACTGGTGGGTGGCATCGGCTGGCCTGTCCGAGACACGAACGGAAATGTACGTTATGGCTGCTGCTACCAGGTCGAGACCGGAGTGCGCCGCCTCCGACAAGATACCCAAGCTGCCGGTGGAGACTCCCACCACGATCTTGAGGCTTGTGATCGCCACCGCAGCATAGACGGAGTTCAACGCGACTGACTGCTTCTCTGACCCTCGCACATCGATATTGGAAGACTCAGACATACGTGTCTCGATGAATCACGCTGGACCACCCTTCGACAGCGATAAGGTGCGGCGTCCTATGATACGATTTTCTGTAATTGCCACGGCGCTACAGGCGACCCTTTCCCGGAGGAAGACCCTTCATGCAACGTCAGATCATAACGGTTCTTGCGCTTTCGTGTGTTCTCACGGCGGTTGCTTATGGCCAGACCGCTAGCCCGGGTGCGCCCGTGCCACCCCCCACGCGGGCTGCGAAACGGGCGGCCGCGGCCGGCAATGCCACCGGCGGCACGTCGCCTGCTAACCCGAGCGCGGTTGGAATGGATCAGCCCGTCATCACCTTGAAGGGAGGCTGCGAGCCGATAGGAGACATTACTCCCTCCAAGGATTGTGTCAGCACCGTCACCCGCGCGCAATTCGAGAAGATCGCCAATGCATTGCAGCCCGACATGGCCGCCGATGCCAGGCGGGGATTCGCAACCAACTATGCTCGTCTCCTGATATTTTCCGATGCCGCTCGGGCCCTTCATCTGGAAAATGATCCCAATGTGCAACAGATCATTCAGTTCGTAAGTCAACAGGTCATGGCCGAGGGCCTGAAACGTCATTACACAGAGCAGTTTGCGCATCCCAGCGATCAGCAAATCGAGGACTACTACAACAAGAATAGCGCCAAGTATCAGGAAGTCACTTTGCAACGAATCATCATCCCGAACAACCCGGGAACCGGCGACAAGCCAGCAGTAAGCGATGCTGAAGCCGCCGCTGCTGCGGAAAGGGTTCGCCAACGCTGGGTTGCCGGCGAGGATCCGGTCAAATTGCAGCAATCAGTCTTCGAAGCGGCTGGTGTCACCGCGGCCTCTACGCCCGAGATTAATCTGGGAGCCAAGCGTCCGGGCAGCCTGCCCGTGAATCATGAAGGGGTATTTCAGCTCAAGGCGGGCGAAGTTTCTCACGCCTTCGGCGACCCGGCGGCAAGTTTCATTTACAAAGTCGTTTCTGTACGGCAGGTCCCTCTGACTGAAGTCAAAGACGCGATCATCAAGACCCTGCAACAACAGCAATTGCAGGACAAGTTGGAAGCGATTGGAAAATCCGCCACGCCGGTGTTGAACGACGAGTATTTCGGGCCTCCGCCGGTAGCAGGAACTCCCGCTACACCAGGGCGACCGGGTGCAATCGGCGCTCCCCCGGCCGGCAATCCGCCAAAGTAGTGCAATGACGCAGCCAACGGCAACGGTTCTGGTAACAGGAATCTCGGGGAACCTTGGGATGAGGCTGCTGCCTATGTTGTCGGAGTTCCATGTGGTGGGCGTGGATCTTCGTCCGCCTGCATCCTCCCCGCCCATCGAATTCCACGCCATGAATCTGGGGCAAGAATCGTCATGCCGCGAACTGACGCAGCTATTGCGGCACACCGGCACCCGATCTGTCATTCATCTAGCATTTGTCCCTGATCCGCAGCGTGCGGGAGTGCTCGATGTCGAGCGCATGTGGCAGACTAATGTCGCCGGAACGGCGCGCGTCATGGAGGCCATCAGCGTCGTCAACCGCACCGGCGGACATGTCCGCCAATTCATTTTCCCCAGCAGCGTTTCCGCTTACGGCCCTAAAACCCCCGGGCCTGTGAAGGAAGACTTCCCTCTCCGTGCGCATACGCTTCCCTACGCCGTCCACAAGCGTGAGAGTGACGAGGTGGTGCGCTATCGTGCCGAGAGCATGGGCGACTGTCGCGCCTACATCCTCAGGCCACACATCTTCACTGGCACAGGCATGCAGAACTACATGGTGGGTGCGCTGCGAGGGACACCACTGGGCAACAGTCGCCGGGCGGCGCGCATGCGAGCGGAAGGCAAGCGGTTGCCCATCATGCTGCCCCGTGGCAAGAAATACGATGACCGGCGCTTTCAGTTCGTACACGTGGACGACGTGGCGCGACTGCTGGTCTATCTTCTTCACCGTCCGCACAGCGATCCACCCGTGACCATCCTGAACGTGGCGGGTCATGGTGACTCCATATCGGTCCAAACCTGTGCGGAGATTGCGCAGGCCAAGATAATGCGGGTCCCAGGCCGCGCGGCTTACCGGCTGATTTTGCGAATGTTGTGGAAGTGGGGAGTCTCGACTATACCGCCCGAGGCATTGCCCTACATGATCGGTTCCTGCACCATCGACACCACGCGCCTGCAGCAATTCCTCGGTCAGGATTACTCGCGAGTGATGCAGTACTCTGTCGAGGAAGCGCTGCGCGACAGCTTTGCGCGCCCATAGAGCGTCCCGCGCATCGAATTACGGGCTTGCGTCCGAGCTATTTCTTGCCCCGGTACAGTCCTGCAATGCCAAATGTATAGGGAGTCCACGATACCTCACTGAAGCCAGCGGCTCTCATGCGTTCCAGCATCTCTTCTGGAGCAGGAAAACGCTGTACCGATCTGGGCAAGTAGGCATAAGGACCACGCACTCCTGAAATGACCGTGCCAATCGCCGGAAGTACATGCCGGAAGTACACGCGGTACACGGCGCCAATGAGTCCCTGGGGTTCGCCAAAATCGAGGATGCCGATTTCGCCGTCCTTCGCGAGTACGCGATGGATCTCGGTCAGTCCCCGATCGTAGTTGACGAGATTGCGGAATCCGAACGCTGCCGTTACCAAGTCAAACTGTGCAGCGGGAAATGGGAGATTCAAGGCGTCCGCCTCAACCCATCGAATATGCCTCTCGCCAGTTTTCTCCCTGGCCCTTACCAGCATGGGATGCGAAAAATCGGCACCCACCAGTTCGGTCGATGCACCTTTCATGCGCCGGTGCATGGCGAAGGTCATGTCGCCAGTTCCGCAGCACAAGTCGAGCACCTTGGCGTTCGGCCGGGAAAGGATTGATTCAAACACCCGTGCGGTGCGGTTCCACCACAAGCGGTCAACATTCATCGACAGCGCATGGTTCAGGAAATCGTACTTCGGTGCGATCGAACTGAACATGTCGCGCACAGCCACGGCGGCCGACGCTTCATCGTCGGCACCCACCGGCGCAGCACCAACAACCCGGGCATCATCACCGCCCGGCGTCAGGTGGCTCGAATCATCTGGTTTCACAGTATTCATCGCGCCTTTGACAACTGCTTGACTTCTTCCGCAGCCTCGATCACGGCACTTCCCGGCACGGTATTGATCACTTCCACGTTGCCCATCGTCGTCGGAAGGATGAAGTGCGGCACACCCCCCAATGTCTTTTTGTCGGACTGCAGCAACTTGAGGATGCGCTTGCCGTCCACATCCACGCTGGGCAGCATTCCGTAAGCGAGCACCATCGAAATGATGCGCTGTGCCGTGTCCGGCTCAGTGATCTTAAGGTTTCTGCCGATCGCCGTAGCCGCTATCATTCCCCAACCGACCGCCTCGCCATGAAGAAAGTGCCTGTACTTGGTGGCCGATTCTAATGCGTGTCCAATGGTATGTCCGAAGTTCAGGATGCGCCGCTCGCCGCCCTCCCGCTCGTCGGCGCTCACCACTGCAGCCTTCACAAGCACACATTCGACGATCAACTGCTCCAGCAGTTCGCCGTCCCGGCGCAGCAATGCTTCGCGATGGAGCTCCATCAATTCGAAAATTCGCGGGTTGCGGATCACGCCGTATTTCATCGCCTCAAACAATCCGGAGCGGTATTCGCGATCAGGCAGCGAAGAGAGCACATCGGGGTCGGCTAGCACCGCCAGCGGCTGATGAAATGTGCCGATAAGGTTCTTGCCGGAGACCAGGTTCACGCCCGTCTTACCGCCGATGGCAGAGTCCACCTGCGCAACCAGCGTAGTGGGGACCTGTATGACGGGGATTCCACGCATGTAGATGGACGCGAGGAATCCGGCGACATCGCCTACCACGCCTCCGCCCAGGGCGATCACGACCGACCGCCGGTCTGCCCCGAGGCGCACCATCTCTGTCGCCAATTTCTCGACCGCGCTCAGTCGCTTAGACGTCTCGCCATCGGCCATTTCCAGCACCGCGAGTGGCCGTCCCGCCTGCGCGAAACTTTCTCTCAACGAATTGCCCCAGAGCTTCAGGATCGGCGCCGACGAGACGATAAAGACTCTTGACTGCGGCGGGATTATGTCCTGCAGGCAGGCTGAAGCAGAACGCAGAAGGCCGCGCTCCACCAATACTTCATACGATCGCGATGCGGTACGAACGAGTATGCGAGTCAATCTTCTAGTGTAATAGATGCTTCCCTTACTCGCATAAAGCGGCGCGCCAATGCATTTTCCCATTGCGAGAATCGGGGCGTTTCTATTGAATCAACGGTCTTCGGTGCGTGTTACCATCAGCATTGGAAAGGCTGATTCCGGCGCATTCCGAACCAATGAGTGCACTCCCATGAAAGCTCTACCGGGCCAAATCGACTTCATCGTTGTGGGCGCAGGCATAGCAGGGCTACGCGCCTCGGTGGAACTCGCGTCAGCAGGGCACGTGCTGTGTCTCGCCAAGCGTGAAGTGACCGAGTCCAACACGCAATACGCCCAGGGCGGCATCGCGGCCGCGCTCAGCGACGACGACGAAGTCAGCCTGCATCTCGACGACACGCTCAAAGCCGGCGACGGACTCTGTAACGAAGAGGCAGCAAGAATCCTGGTAGAAGAAGGCCCGGCGCGCATCGAGGAACTGATCGAGTGGGGCACTGAGTTCGATCGTACTGGAACCAAGATCGCCTTCACCCGTGAGGGCGCCCACAGCCGCAACCGCGTCCTGCATGCTCACGGCGACTCAACTGGCAGGGAGATCGGGCGCGCACTCTATTTGAAAGCTAAGGCGCTGAAGCCCATCGAATTTCGCGAATTCGAATTCACTACTGAAATCGTGCAGCGCGACGGACGAGCCATGGGCATACGCGTGCTAGACAACGATGGACAACTGCACGAAATTCACGCCAGCTCTGTGCTACTCGCGACTGGCGGACTGGGCCAGGTTTATAGCGACACTACCAATCCGCAGGTCGCGACTGGTGACGGCGTGGCGATGGCGTATCGGGCCGGCGCCGAGATCAGTGACATGGAGTTTGTGCAGTTTCATCCCACCGCGCTGTATCTGAAGAATGCACCGCGCTTCCTGCTGTCTGAAGCACTGCGCGGCGAAGGCGGCTACTTACGCAATCTAGAACTGCAGCGCTTCATGCACAAGTACCACGAGATGGGAGAGCTTGCCCCGCGCGACGTGGTCGCTCGCGCCATCGCTCACGAATTGGAGATCACGAGGCGTCCGGATGCCGTGGTTTACCTCGACTTAACCCATCTCAATGGTGAAACTGTCCGCAAACGTTTCCCCACGATCTACGCCACGTGCATGCGGTACAACATCGACATCACGGAGGAAATGATCCCGATTCGCCCAGCGGCGCACTACTCAATGGGCGGCGTTCGTACCGATCTCGATGGACGGACCTCGATCCCTGGACTTTACGCCGCGGGTGAAGTGGCTTGCACCGGAGTGCATGGGGCAAATCGGCTGGCCAGCAATTCCCTGCTCGAAGGTCTGGTATACGGTGCGCGCGCCGCACGCGCCATGCGCAGTGAAATGAGATCTCCGCATTTGTCGGTGGCCACTTCGCCAAAGTCTGGGGTTGCCGGTAACGGAAGTCTGGGCGAGACCGAGAAGTTTATTCAGAAGGTTCAGTCGAAGATGTGGCAGCATGTTGCCGTGGTGCGGGACGGCAAGGTGTTGAAACAGGTAGTGGCCGACCTGACCGCGATGCAGCCGCAGTTGCCCAAGTCGGGCGACCGCCGTTCGCATGAAGCTGCCAACATTCTGCAGACTGGGTTGCTCATTGCTCGCTCTGCATTGGCCCGGGAAGAAAGCCGTGGCGCGCACTACCGCCTCGATTTCCCCCTGAAGAATGATCGCAAGTTCAATAAACACTCAGTGGCGAAAGGCGACACAATAGCCTTCGAGTAGTGGCCCCACCCAGAACTACCCCGCCTCTTCCGCCTTTCTGGGGATCAGCAACGAGAGCACAACCGAGAGGACCAGCACTCCCGCAACCACGGCGAGAGCGACGCCGATTGGAATACGCACATAGTGCGAGGCCAGCATCTTGGCCCCGATGAAGATCAGGATCACCGACAGCCCATAGTGCAGAAGGTGGAACACTTCCATCATTCCCGCCAGCGCAAAGTAGAGAGAGCGCAGACCCAGAATTGCAAAGACGTTTGAGGTAAAAATGATGAAAGGTTCCCTGGTGATCGCCAGTACGGCGGGAATCGAGTCGGTCGCGAACAACAAGTCGGTGGTCTCGATCAACAGTAGAACGATGACCAGCGGCGTGGCGTAGCGCATCCCGCGCCGAACCACGAAAAACTTCTGCCCTTCGTACTTATCGGTCACACGAAACAGTCTTCTGAACCCCCGCAAAACGATGTTCCGCTCGGGATCGATGTTGTCTTCCTGCTGGCGGAACAACTTGACGCCGCTGTAGATCAGGATCGCGCCGAAGACATAGATGATCCACTCGAAGGCATTCAGCAGCTTGATGCCTACGAGGATAAACACCGCGCGCATCACCAGAGCTCCCACCACACCCCAGAACAGGATCTCGTGCTGATACCGGCGCGGCACTGCAAAGTAGCGAAAAATCACCAGGAAAACGAACAGATTGTCGACGCTGAGTGATTCCTCGATCAGGTAGCCAGTCACAAATTCCAGGGTCAACTCAGAGTTTGGGCGATTGTAATGCCCGGTCATTACGTGGCCGAAGAAATAAATCAGCACTGCGAACACGCCCGCCAAGGCGATCCAGACCATGGTCCATGCGATCGCCTCGCGAAACTCCACCACGTGTTTTTCGCGATGGAAAACACCCAAGTCGAGCGCCAGCATCGCCAACACGAACACGTTAAAGAGAACCCAGAAGATCCAGTTAGAAGGCATCGTTTGCGGACCGAACTGTTTATTCTAACTGGCGGAGGAGAATCCCCGGAGAACTACACCAGTTCCCCGACTTTGAAGCTGCGTTCCCAATGGACAACACATGATCGCGACTAGGCAATACAATAGCCAAGGCGGTTCTCCTCCGAGCTTTACTCTGCTCCGCAGCAGTGGAGCTGCCCCGATATCAACATCGAAAGGAATTCTTATGGCCCGGCAACCCGGTGTTTATGCCACTCTTGATACATCCGAAGGTACGATCGTCTGCCGACTGTTCGAGCAGGAAGCACCCATCACGGCCAAGAACTTCATAGAACTCGCGGAAGGTATGCGCGAATGGACCGATCCGCGCACTCGCCAAAAGAGCAATTCGCCGCTTTATGACGGCACCATTTTTCACCGCGTCATTCCCGACTTCATGATCCAGGGTGGCGATCCGACGGGCACCGGAATGGGCGGTCCCGGTTACCAGTTCCAGGACGAGACCAAAGGTTCGCCGCACAAGTTCGACAAGCCGGGTAAGTTGGCCATGGCTAATTCAGGGCCGGGTACCAACGGTTCGCAGTTCTTCGTTACCGTAGCGGCCACGCCGTGGCTGACCGGCAACCATACAATTTTCGGCGAAGTCGTCGAAGGCCAGGACATCGCAGACAAGATTACTGCGGTACCGCGCGGCCGCCAGGACAAGCCAAACAAGGATGTGGTGTTGAAGTCGGTAAAAATCGAGCGCGTGTAGAATGCGGCGAGGTAAAGCGAGAAGGCCGCAAACGCGGCCTTTTTTCATCGGGACAGTTGCATACTTGCGCGATCCGTCTACCGGGTTTCGCGACCCGTGGTTCCGCGCGGACGGCTACGCGACAAGTTGCTGATGACGCACCGAAAGATACTTCTCCCGGCACTCGGTCGAACAGAAACAAGCAGCGTTCGCGCCACTGGCGCGTCTCTCGTCCCACTGATCGAGAATGAAGATGGTGTTACTGATGCTGGTGCCCGGCTTGCCCATCTCAATTACGAGGTGCCAACCGTGAGGCTCGCCCTCTCGTCTGCCGCAAACCTTGCAAAGAAATTCCATGATGGGAGCCTCCTTTCCGAACGTCTCTATCGATGCACTCATGCTATTCCTGCCTCTCCCAATAAGTCTGTGACCTGTGGCCGAAAATGAAGTCGCCTTTGAACCTCCGAGACATCCGGCTCATTTCGGCGGAAACCGCCACCCCAACTTCTAATGTTGAATAGTACGAATTCAACCAGCAAAAGGTTCCGTGGCTATCCGGCTCATAGCGATTGACGCTGCACCCCATAAAACGTCATGCCTCGTCGTGTTCGGCCGCGCACTTTGGGTGATCAATGACACATGCCGAAAATGCGTCGTCGTGAACCGGTGAGCACCACGAGCGTGGCGTGTATCCTTGAACTTTGGAGTTTTGCATGATGAATTGCAACACTTGCGGTCGCGAGATTGCGGCCGGCGCAGACTGCCCGTATTGCGGCGCGCACAACCCTGTTGCGCCGGGCATATCTACGCCCGGCGTTATCGTGTCGCGTCGTGTTACCGGCGGCGAAATCTCGGCCACGCACGTCATTGTCGGAATCAATATCGCAGTGTTTCTGGGTATGGCGCTCTCTGGGGCGTCGCTTCTAAATCCCTCGCGCGAACAACTGCTGCGCTGGGGAGCGAACTGGGGGCCATTGTCGCTGGGTACGCAACCCTGGAGGATGCTCACTTCCAACTATGTTCACATCGGCCTGATTCACATCCTCTTTAACATGTGGTGCTTGTGGAATCTGGGACGTCTGGCTGAGCGCGTACTCGGGCGTTTGAACTATGTTGTGCTCTACACGTTCTGCGGCCTGGCGGGAAGCCTGGCGAGCCTGTGGTGGCATCCCTTGAGCGTGGGCGCGGGCGCCTCGGGCGCAATTTTCGGGCTCGCGGGCGCCGCCATCGCCGTGTTCTATCTGGGCCACTTGCCGATCGCCAAGGAAGCCATCTCGGGCACCATGCGGAGCCTGCTGACCTTTGTTGGCTATAACCTGTTCTTCGGGCTGACACCAGGCATCGACAACTCCGCTCACATCGGAGGGCTGGTGGCAGGACTGGCCATGGGTGCGGCACTCTCCAAGCACATCATGGTCGCACCCGACGAGCGCCGGCAGTGGGCGCGGTTGACCTGGATCGTGATGGCGGTTGTGCTCTTGCTTGGCAACGTGGCAGTTCGTCGGCAATATCCCCAACTTTCCCAACTCGCCAATCCGCAAGTCGTGCTGGCGCAGCAGTTGGCGAGCGCCAAACGCGCCATGCTGCAGCACAGGACGGATGAGGCCATCTCGCAGCTGCAGGAGATCATCGAGCAGCAACCGAAAGAAGCTGAGCCCCGATACTTGTTGGGCGAAGCTTATCTGTTCCAGCGCAAGCCTGATCAAGCGATCGCCGCCTTCCAGGAAGCACTGAGGTTGAAGCCTGATTACGCCGAGGCTGAAGCAGCACTGGGCTCGGCCTACCTCGACAAAGGCATGAAGCCGGAAGCGGAAGCGGCGTTCAGGAAGGCTGCGGAACTGGGCTACACCGGAGAGTAGGTTAATTTCAGCGCTAGTCGCTACGGAGATATTTCTTGAAGAAATGGATGTGGCTGTTCACCCTCGTGCTCCTCGGAGCAAGCATCGCCAACGGTAAATCGACCAAGCTCGTAACCAGTTGGAAGAACCCGGAATACTCCGGCGCGCGATTTCACAAGATTCTTGTGGTGGGCATGAGCGGCAAGCCAGGAGTGCGCGCCGACTTCGAAGATGAGTTGTCAAAACTGGTGACTGCCGACGGCATCGAGGCGATTCCCGGCAACACGATTCTGCTGCGCCCTGAAGACACCAAGCTCGACATCAATTATCTGAAAACGCAGATCAGGGAATTCAAGATCGATGCCGTCATCGTCTCGCGACTGGTGAAGGTGGAGACCAACATCACTTACGTTCCCGGCCAGCCTTACATGATGCCGTATCCGTATTACAGCTCGTTCTACGGTTACTACGGCGCGGTCTACCCGATGGTGTATTCGCCCGACTATCTGCGGGAAGATAAGACCGTGCGCATCGAGACCAATGTGTACGACACCCGCACACCCGAAGGGAAGATCGTCTGGACCGGCACCAGCGACACCTTCAATCCGCGCTCAGCCGATAAGGCGATCGAAGGGGTCACGAAGCTAATCGTGAAAGAGTTGCGCAAGAACGCCATCCTCTAAACCGACAAGCCCATTCGTTTCGCACGCTCGTGGACCAGTATTATGGTGATATAGCTCTGGATAACACTTTAAAATAAAAATCACGATCGTTTAGAATCAATGGTTTAGGTAGAAATCGTTCGCATGTCATTGATTCCATATCTACTTACACGTATCCATATCTGCGCGTAAGACTTAACTGGCTTTCGTGGGCGCAGGTCAGCGCACTTCCGTTCCAATTCAGGAATTGTCAAAGAGCGAGTCACTTTCGCGGCGTCGCCGCGAACCATCTAGAGACACGTTTCCCTAGCTTCACAGAGATGGTTGTAGTTCGGACGGGAGGGCAAACGCAAGAGAATTTGAGGGCAGCAAGAAACGAAAGTAACCAAGGCAGTAGCCAGTTGCCAGTTGCCAGTTGCCAGTTGCCAGAAAGAGCAGATCCCCCGCCCGCTGCGCGGGCGAGGGACGACAAATCAAGAGGCGGACGGCGTGGCTGAAGCCGTGCCCTTTCAAAAGAGCCTCAAACGTCGACCTTTTCCGCAACCTGCTAGTGGATTAGTCGATTAAACGTCATCGCCAGCATAGAGAAATGGGCGGCAACGAGATGGCGAGTGTTTCCATCGTCATGCCGCCCACTTTGAAAATAGTCAACGGCGCAATCTAGACTCCAATCACTCCCACCAATTCCTTTACGGAATCCGCGCTCTTTTGCAGCGCGGCCTGCTCGTCGGCGGTCAGTTTGATCTGGATGATTTCCTCGATACCCGCCGATCCGAGTTTGCAGGGCACGCCAACGTAAAGGCCGTTGATGCCGTATTCGCCTTCGAGATACGCGGCGCAGGGCAGGATCTTCTTCTTGTCCTTCAGAATGGCCTCGACCATCTCGGTCACGGCCGCCGAAGGGGCGTAGTAGGCGCTGCCGGTCTTGAGGTACTTCACAATTTCGGCGCCGCCGTCGCGCGTACGTTGCACCAACTGCTCGAGCTTGGTTGGCTCGATGAGCTCGGTGATCGGAATGCCCGCCACTGTGGAGTAGCGGGGCAGTGGAACCATGGTGTCGCCGTGTCCGCCGAGCACAAAGGCTGTCACGTTTTCCACCGACACCTTCAGCTCCTGCGCGATGAAGGTGCGGAAGCGCGACGAATCAAGCACGCCCGCCATGCCAATCACGCGGTTACGCGAAAAGCCGCTCAGCTTGTAGGCCGCCTGGGCCATGGCATCGAGCGGGTTCGAGACGATGATGAGAATGCAGTTGGGCGAATACTGCACGGCCTTGCCCACCACATCGCTCATGATTTTGTAGTTGGTGTTGAGCAGGTCATCGCGGCTCATGCCGGGCTTGCGGGGAATGCCGGCGGTAATGACCACAATGTCGGAATTCGCGGTGTCGGCGTAGTCGTTGGTGCCGATCACATGCGAATCGCGTTTCTCGATCGGCATGGCTTCGAGCAGGTCGAGTCCCTTGCCCTGAGGAACGCCATCGATGATGTCGATCAGGACTACGTCGCAGAGTTCCTTGGCCGCCATCCAGTGCGCCGCGGTGGCGCCCACATTTCCGGAGCCTACAACTGTAACTTTTTTACGCATAAATTCTCGCTCCCTAAATGATTTATTAACAATTCATTACAAGCTACCCTTAAAGCTTTAAAGAACGTGTTGCCCAGCCCGTCCAGCTACTCCGCTGCCAGTTCCGCAATCGGTTCCATGTTGTGGATCATGTGAGTTGCGAACTCGCTGGTCTTCACCTTGGTCGCCCCTTCCAACATGCGTTCGAAGTCGTAGGTGACCTTCTTCTGCAGGATGGTGTGCTCCATGGAACCTTCGATCAGTCGGGCCGCCTCGTGCCAGCCCATGAAGTCGAACATCATGACGCCCGACAGGATGACCGACCCGGGGTTGATGACGTCTTTGTCGGCATACTTCGGAGCGGTGCCGTGGGTGGCTTCGAAGATGGCGTGCTGATCCCCGATGTTCGCGCCCGGGGCAATGCCTAATCCGCCCACCTGCGCCGCTGCCGCGTCGGAAATGTAATCGCCGTTCAGGTTCGGAGTCGCAAGCACGGCATACTCATCAGGACGGGTGACGATCTGCTGGAAGATGCTGTCAGCAATGCGATCGTTGACCATCAACTTCTTCTTCCAGGCACCACGCCCGTGCGTGGCATAGATGCTGTCGATTACGCCCTTCACTTCTTTGTAGAGCGCATCGCGGAAGTCCTGCGGAGCAAACTCGAGTCCGGGCTCGAACATCTTGGCGTTCTCTTCGATGGTGAGGCTGGGGTTCTTGTCCTTGTTGTCGATGATCCAGCTCTCACGTTCGGTGACGACCTGGTCGCGGAACTCTTCGGTCGCCAATTCGTATCCCCACTCACGGAACGCGCCCTCAGTGAACTTCTGGATGTTGCCCTTGTGCACGATGGTCACAGCTTTGCGGCCATTTTCGAGCGCGTACTTGATGGCCATGCGCACCAGGCGCTTCGTCCCAAAAACCGAGATCGGCTTGATACCAACGCCGGAATCTTCACGTACGTGCTTGTTGGTACCGGCGAGCATCTCGTTGTTGAGGAAGTCGATCAGCTTCTTGGCCTGGGGTGTTCCCTGCTTCCACTCGATGCCCGCATAAACGTCTTCGGTATTTTCGCGGAAAATCACGATGTTCATGCGCTCGGGGTTCTTTACCGGCGAAGGAATGCCCTTGTAGTACTTCACGGGACGAACGCAACCATACAGGTCGAGGATCTGCCGGAGAGCAACGTTAAGCGACCGGATGCCGCCGCCGACGGGTGTGGTGAGTGGCCCTTTAATCCCTACTCGCAAATCGCGAAAAGCATTGACGGTTTCGTCAGGAAGCCAGGTCTTGAACCGGCCCATGGCCTTCTCGCCCGCAAAGACCTCGTACCAAGCCACACGGCGCTTGCCGCCGTAGGCCTTTTCGACAGCCGCATCGAACACCCGGACTGACGCCTTCCAGATGTCGCGTCCGGTGCCGTCGCCTTCGATGAAAGGGATGATGGGTTTGTCGGGAAAAACCAGTTTGCCATTTTCAAAAGTGATCTTGGTCCCGCCGGTAGGTAAAGGAATGCCATTGTACGAAGCCGCCACTCAACACCTCAGAAAGTAAGGGATCAGAAAAGTTGACCCCGATTTAAGAACGTATTGTGTCGGGACAGTCGCAGCTTACCGGTGATTAGAGCCATCTTCAGTCACCGGAGAGCCATATCATGGCTGCAGCGCGCACTTGCAATGCGCGTTGCATCGTCTTGATGAGAGAGGGCAACCGGGCTTTCCCGAACCTTCTACGGTATCACCCGCCACGGAACCGCTTCAATCAAAACATGTGATCGCGGTAGATCTCTCGCGTCCGACGTAAAATGGCTGCCAACTCTACTTCCAAATTGCGGCCTTTTTCGTGTCCCGGCAGCCTCGCCATAAGCTTCGCGACGCATGTCTGGGCGTGGTCCCCAGCGGGAAGCCATTTGCCAGGACGGCCCGTAACCAGTCTTACGAAGTGCTCCAGGGTCCGCATAAACTCTGCACTTGTGGAGAGTTCCAGACACTCCTGCTCTCCGATCACACCCTGCTCGCGAAGAAGCCTGATGCGTTCCGATAGGTTCCCCTGACTCCAGATCCGGTGCTTAGCCTGCAACCGCCCGGCGAGGAAGTCGATGTCGAACGCTCCGCCGGGGCTGGTCTTCAAATTCAGACCCGAATCGCTCGACTCCAGTCGCGAACGAATCTCGTTTAATGCACCATCGAACTCGGGCCGGTCCGCCATCGCGGCGATACCCTCGTGTACGTACGCGAGCGCCGATTCGGCGACCGTAATGTCTCCCGCGACGAACCGCAACCTTAGATAGCTGATCGCCTCCCAAGGCTGGGCACCGCGGTCGAAGTATCTTGCCAGTTGCGCAGGAGTAGTTACCAGTTCGCCGTCACGTCCCTGGGGGCGCAGGCGGGGATCGACGGGGAACACGGTTCCATCTCGCGTGTACGCGGTAAGGGCCTCCGTGGTCCGCTGGGCGGCACGACGCGCATCCTCGGGATGAGTAGCTTCGTCCGCCACAAAGACGATGTCGGCGTCCGACAGCAAATCAAACTCCCGGCTGCCCAGTCGTCCCAGCGCCATCACCGCAAATCCAGGCGGCGGATCGGCAATCGCCAGCGCAGACTGCAGCGCTCGGTCGGCAGCAGCTGTGTTTTCTGCTAAGGCCTCGAACACTCTGCGGCCCTGATACAGGTCACGGACGCCTGAAATGAAGAGCGCTTGGCGAAATTGCTGTCGCAGAAGAGCTAAAGCTTCCTGACGGTCGAAGCTGCTCTGCGAAACGTAGGACAGAACTGGATCGTGAAGGTAATTCCCCTGATTTACCGCGACATCAAACAGTGCAGCCGCGTCAGTCTCGGGGGGCGCGTTGCTTTCGTTCAGCAAAGCGACATCAGCTGGGTGCCGCACCAGGATGTCCGTCAAGAAGTTGCTGGACTCGAAAATCGTGAGCGCGCGTTCGACAGCTGCCGGCGAGCGCAGGACTGTTCCATAGCGTTCGGAGTTCGTCGCCGCCGAACTCAGGAAGCGGTCGAGGTTTCGTCGCGCATGGGGAGACAAGTTGGCATGGCAAATCACCTCGAGCAAACGCGGTGCATCCACTGCCAGCCGTTGCATGATCTGGCTGTATGAATTCTCCGCGGACGGCGCAACTTGCTGCTGCAATCGGAAATTGCCTTCGGTGTCGCTAAACTGCTGGTTCTGCTCCTGGTAAACAATTCGCCGATAGATCTCCGCCGTTGTCGCCATCCGGCTTTCGACCTGCCGCACGAATTCATTCGGATCCAGGGCGGTAGCCCCAAGACGATTGAGACACCTCGCCAGCGTCTTCAATTCCGCCTGTCCCGATGGCAGTTGATGAATCTGCCGACCATGGCGCAACTGCAGTTGGTGCTCCAAGTGGCGAAGGAACTCATATGCACTGGTCAGGTTGTGGAAGTCTTTTCCGCTGATGTGCTCCTTGTCGTGCAGCTTCTGCAACGCAAATAGCGTTCCACGCGAGCGCAGCCAGCCATCTTCGCCGCCGTACACCCGTTGCAGGCACTGCACCAGGAACTCGATGTCACGGATGCCTCCGCGATCGAGTTTGACATCAATTGCGTGCTGTGAAGTGCGCCCGGCAACCGGCTTCTTACTACGCTTGTCGATTCTCTCCCGCGTCTGCAGCGCGGTCTTCACAGCTGCGAAGTTCACGTTCGCGCGGTACACATAAGGCTCCACGACTCGAATGAATTCGCGGACTAAGTCGGCGTCGCCTGCGGAGTGACGGGCCTTGATCATGGCTTGCAGTTCCCAGTCCTGTGCGACTTCGGCGTAATACTGGGCTGCACGCGGCAATGCGACGGCCAACTCGCCCTCATGGCCCTGCGGGCGCAGGCGTAAGTCGATGCGAAACACCTGCCCTTCGCGGGTGTGGCGTGACAACAGTTTCGTGGTTTGCTGGGCCAACTGGATGAAATACTCGCGGTTCGAGATGCCCTGGGTGGGAGGCTCGACGCCGCCGTCGTAAAGAAACATCAGGTCAATATCAGAGCTGTAGTTCAGTTCGTTGCCGCCGAGTTTGCCCAGCGACAGTACCGCGAACCTCGAATTGCGCAATCGCCCCTGCCCGTCAACCAACTGCGGGGTCCCATACTGGTGCTGCAGTTGGGCATTGACTACCAGCAAAGCAGCCTCGATCAGTGCGTCCGACAGCGCCGAGATCTCCTCGGTCGTCTCCGCCAGTTTGGCGATTCCGAGCACATCACGCAGCAGGATTCGTACGTACTCCCGTTTGCGAAAGCGCGCCAGCGACTCTGCCATATCACTGTCAGGCGTTCGCGAGTGCAAGCGTCCGAATTCTTCCCGAAATTCCTCGCGCGAGTAAGAGCGGTCCAGGCTTTTCTTACGTCCGAATCTCGGAAACAGATCGGTATTGTGAATAAGCGTCTCGCCCAGCCACAAGCTGTGTCCAAATACGAGCGTCGCGTAATGTATCAGGATCGGGTGCTTTTCGAAGGCCGTCGCCAGTTCGCATGGAGACGCTTCCATCAGACGTTCAAACTGCACAACCACGGAATCCGGGCTGGGAGACACAGCAAGAAACTGAAGAAAGGCCGTCGTGACCGATTCGGACAGCCAGGCACGCAATCGCGCAAGGTTTAGTGCGGCTGCGGCGGGATCGCGGAACTCGAGATTGGGAGGAAGCTCAAGCTCGCCGGAATGTGTCTTCTTGACCAAGGCTGGCAGAAGAGCGAAAGTGACGGGCTGTCCGGCACGGAATCGCCCTCAAACCGCAAAGATAGCACGCAGGTGCGGTGCGAGGACGTTGGGATTCATTTGACTTGCGCTTTGCAGCCATTTACCTTCGCTCTTCGCAACACAGTTCCTCGCACCTTCTTCTTCTCTGGAGTAGTTATTGACCTGGTTGAATACGCTGTTCGGATTCGATCGCCACGGAACTACACTAACCCGCGAAGTTGTTGCCGGACTCACGACATTTACCACTATGTCCTACATCGTGGTGGTCAATCCCGCGATCCTGTCCGCTGCAGGAATTCCCGCGGGACCGTCCTTTGTTGCAACCGTACTGGTGGCGGTGGCGGGATGCTATTTCATGGCGTTCTACGCCAATCGTCCCTTCGCGATTGCTCCCTACATGGGAGAAAACGCATTTATCGCCTTCACCGTTTGCAAGATGCTGGGGTTCGCGTGGCAGACCGCCCTTGCTGCCATCTTTATTGCCGGCGTCTTGTTCATCCTGATGACTGTATTGCGTCTGCGCCAGTGGATCGTGGAGGGCGTGCCCACTTGCCTGCGCTATAGCTTCGCAGTCGGCATAGGACTGTTCCTCAGCTTCATCGGGCTGAACCAGACCGGACTGGTTGCGCTGGGAGTGCCGGGCGCTCCGGTGCAGGCCGGACATCTGACCTCGCATCCCGCATTGGTGGCGATGTTCGGCTTCGTGCTGCTCGCCATCCTCACGATTCGCAAGTTCCCGGGCGCGATCCTGGTGGGCATCATCATCACTGCGATCGTTGCTTTCCTGGCTGGCACTGCCACTCCGCCACAACACCTGGTGAGTCTGCCACCCAGTCTCAGCCCGATCCTGTGGCAACTGGATTTTCGCGGAGCACTTACCTGGCGGGCGTTCCCCGTGGTGCTGACCATCTTCATCATGGCTTTCGTGGATACCATGGGCACATTGATCGGCTTGTCGGCTCGTGCTGGTTTCCTCGATGAAAACGGTCAACTGCCGCAGATCGAGCGCCCCATGCTGGTGGATGCGTTCACCACCTGCCTTGCCCCTGCACTGGGAACTACCACTGCAGGTGCATTCGTTGAATCCGCGACCGGCATTGAGGCCGGAGGACGGACGGGCTTCACCGTCTTAGTTACAGGCACGTGCTTTCTGCTGACCCTCTTCTTTGCACCGTTTGTGGCGGCAATTCCGGCGCAGGCTTACGGTCCAGCACTGATTATTGTCGGGCTCTTCATGCTGTCGCCCATTACGCGCATCGACTTCAGCGACTACTCCGAATCCATCCCGTCGTTCGCGGTTGTCGCTCTGATGGCGTTCACCTTCAACATCGCGATCGGGATTTCCGCGGGATTTGTGCTCTATCCGATCTGCAAGCTGGTGGCGGGAAAGATTGGCCAGCTCAAGCCCGGGCTGTGGGTTTTGACCGCACTGTCGCTGCTGTTTTTTGTGTTCTATCCGTATAGCTGAATAATCACTTCGGGCGGAATGGCACCGGTTCGTGAATCGTGTCGGTGAAGGACTGGTGGGCCCGGAGGGATTCGAACCCCCAACCAAGGGATTATGAGTCCCCTGCTCTAACCGTTGAGCTACAGGCCCTTTAATGACTTAAGAGTGCCCCTCCGCCGGATGTAAGGCGGTAGCAGCACATTTGGCTCGATTCGCCCTTGATTCCCTGAAAGCAGCAAGCGCTCGAAGGCGCGTTCGACAGCCTCAGGCGACGGATGCACGTAACGCTGTGACACCTTGATGCTGCTGTGTCGGGCGATCTTCACGATTGTAAAAACGTCCACATTCGATTCTCCGAGCCCAGTCAGCATTGTATGGCGAAGGGAATGAATCACAAAGTCCCGGCCAAGTCCGACGATGGCGCGGGCCTTCTGGTGAAGGTGATTGATCGAGGTCACCAGATAGCGCTTTCCGTCCCTGCTGGCGAACACCAACTCGCCACAGGCCGTTTGGTGGCGATTGCAGAGCATCTGAGCGGCTTTGTCGGTCAGCGGAAGGATTCGCCTTTGGGTTACTGGGAAAAATAAAAGCAATCAGGTAAACACCTTATTAACTACACTCTTGCGCAGTATTCCCCACGCTATATAGCTTGCGTTAAGATGCACACTATTCTGCCGACCATCCAAGGGTTGGACACGTACTCACGAGGGAGGGTGCGGGTCCTCTGGAAGTTCTCGTCGTGGATGAGCGCGAGCCGTCGAGAAGTGGAACCTGCGGTGTTTCGCCGCAGATCCGCACTCACTGTCTGGTTGGAACGGTTGATGGGAGAGATGCCATGGAAGATAACAAGGCATCGCACTCAACGTTGTTGTGATCGACATCAAGATGCACCCTCGGCTGTCCTCGTAGCTTGGAGACACTATGAAGAGAACTGATCACGCCGCGAAGTCCACCAAAACAAACACCGACAGCATGGTAAGCGTGAACGGAAATGGAAGGATCAGTGTTGGTGGCGAAGTGCCATCGGTTGATCTCAGCGTGATTCTATCCAGCCTCCAGACTATGCGCGACGGTGACTTCTCGGTGCGCCTGCCCGGGAACTGGACGGGGCTTGGGGGGAAGATCGCGGACACCTTCAATGACATCGTCAAAGCTAACCAACAAATGGCAAAAGAGCTCAAGCGTGTGGGACAGGTGGTGGGTAAAGAAGGAAGAACTCGGGAGCGCATGCGATTTGACCTGCCGAAGGCCGCTTGGGGCGAGATGGAGGAGCGTTCTCCTGAGCCTTGCTTGAGCTCCGTGCTACCATGCCACTGTGTTCAATTTTGGCAAACCCAAAACAGCTGGCGACTGGATCGTTCATGTCGCGGGTGTCGTCGTCGCATTATTCCTCGTATGGTGGATGCTACGGATCTATGTCCTGTAATTCCCGCTTGCTTGAATAACGAAATAACGATTTCGTCCTTTCCATCTGTGCCGCTCGTGTGCCACTGTTACCAGTGTTGAAAGCCGTACTTGTTGCGGGGCGCTCGCGCCTCCAACCTGTGTACCCATTCTCCGAGTCTCTGTCTATCTACTTCGCCGCCCCTTGTGCCTCGATCCTCTTGAACACGCTGCACGATCCGCCGGGCAGCAAGACACCCTTCATCAGCGCGAACTTGCTCTCCATCGCGCACATCATGGAATCCAGTTGATCCTTCTGCGCTTCCTCCACCGGAACCCCCCGGGTCTGTTTGTAATACGAAATCGCCAGCGAGTTGTTCGCGTAAGCCAATGCATAATACACCGCCATGTCGGCGTCGGTTTGCACACTCACCGTCGACAGCGACAACTCTCTGTCAATGGCGTCAAACCTGGGGCCGATGGGAACTTTCTCGCGCCTCAGAACTACAGCTCTGAGGCTCTCGATTTCATCGGCGACCCCTGCAACGTTGCTTCGAAACTGCTCAGAAAATCGTTGCCCCTCAACCGTGTTCGAGTTTTTGTCACAGCCTTCCGATTTGGGCGCACCGAGAATCATCACTCCACCTTCCCCGGTATGCACTGAGGCGCCCAGAGCCGAAGCCAACAGGGACACATCTACGTAGCTGACGCCGTCTTTGACAACAATTTGGCTCGGCGAAATCGGCTTGCCGTCGATAAAGATCCGTTTTCGCGAAGCCGCAGTCGCCGGACTGGCATTGCGCGAAGCTTGCTGCGCCGATCCAGTGACAATCAGCAGAAATACTGTCATACACAAGCTAACGATTTGCTTCAATTGCGACCTCGCTGCATGAGCAGTCGCCTGCCAAAAGGAGGCGTGTTCTATGACCTTTGTGGTGCTGCAATTGTGTCGACGGCCAGTTTCGACACAACGGCCGCTGGGGATCCAGCGAGCGAACGCATTTCAAGAATCCTCTCACCGTAATGTATAGCAGACCCCCAGCTTGGCCGGAACGGCGCGAAATTGCACATCCAAATCCGTTCACTGGTCACGATTTTCAGTGCGAGGTACGGTTCCGGCCATCAATCCACCTCCAAGAACTTGTAGGCGACCGACCCAGCGGCTACGGAATTTTAGAGAATGGCAGAGTTCGCAATTCTAATCGCTATTGATTCCAACCAGTTACGGCGAAGCGCCTGTGGCACTGGAGTTGCAACCAATATTGTCAGTTGGGTTGCGGTGCTTGGGACGTTGCCGTTGCGAAAAGAACGGCATGCCTGCTCGAGCGGTCTGGATTGGGTCCGACTGTTCTGCGTGAGGCTCGGCAAGGGGTTGCATACATGGGGTCCGAGCCTCACGAGCGGCATCAATTTGTCATGAAGGGCGGTGGGCGATTCATGCCAGATGCCGCCTTTAGTAGTATCACATCCTCCATTTCCCTTTCCACACACATCTTTTTTCCCTTCTGAGCTGGGCGTTCGTCCTGCTCGATTCCTACCCGTTTTGTGCCAGCGTAACTTGCAGTGGGGAAACCCGCTGTGTTCCCCTTAGAACGCGTACAGTCTGTTCTCCGCCCTCATCACACCCGTAGTGCTCAATGTGAAAACCCGCTCCAGGCTGCATCCCGAAGTCGCTCCCTATATCCAGAACTATTGCCACGAAGGCTGTCTGCTCCGAACTGAATCAAGCTGCGCCTTCGCCGGACCGGGCCGGAACGAACAGAGTTGCCGCGAACTCCCCCATCGTCTTTCATTTCGTCCAAACGGCAAAAAATGGGGAGCCCGAAGGCTCCCCGAGTACTGCAAGCTTTTCTAGTTGCCTAGAAGATGTACTTCAAAACCAGAACAACGTTACGCGGGTGGTTCGAGAACACCGCCTGCGGGTTATTGAAGGTTGCCGCGGTCGGCCTCAGGAGGTTCGTCACCTCACCGCTGGTGTAGCCGATGGGAGCGACATCGCTGATGTAGCCGGGCACATACTGAGCGTGGTTGAAGATGTTGGTGGCCTGGAAGTTGAATTCCAGAGCCTGCCGCTCAGTGATGTTAACGCGCTTGATGATGCTGAAGTCCCAGTTGTTGATGTGCGGGGTAGCCAGCGTGTTCTTGGCGGAGGTCGCCAGAGCGCCGCTGCCGGCAACAATGTACTGGGCAGTGGGGTTGTTTGCGAGATAGGCCACTGTGTCACCGATCGTGTTCTTCAGCGCGGTTACGCCGGAACCGGTTCCCGCAATGCCCGCCGGGTTGTAAATAGCCCGATCGGGAGCCGAGTCGCCGTTCAGGTTGGAATCAACTCCACTCTGAACCGTCGCGTACTCGGGGGACTGGAACGTGTAAATCGGAGTGAACTGCCAGTTGCCCACAATGTTCTTCATCATCCAATTGGAGCTGTTCTTGTAGAACGGCAGGTCATAGAGCACTTGGATGGTGACGCGGTGACGGCGGTCATAGGCCGAGGTCCCCCAGTCGCAGGCAATGCACGAGAAGTTCTGTGGACGACGCGGGGTCAGCACGGTCGAGAAGACTTCGGCTGTCGAGTTGTCGAACATGTGACTCCAGGTCCATGCTGCCTGGAACTGCAGGCCATTGCTGAAGCTGCGGCTAAACTGGGTCTGCAACCCGTTGTAGTTGGAAGCACCGTAGGGCATGAACCCCACTACTCCACCAGTAAAGCCGGCATTCAGGTAGGCCGGGAAGTAGCTGGGGTTGTTCGCCGCCAGGTTCGTAAGCCCACCGCAACCCGTCGCCGGGCACTTTACTGTGTAGGGCAGCGAATCAAGAGTTGCCTGGCTAGGAGCCGCTAAGTAGGTTGGTAGGTAGCTATCCGGGCCGATGGGGCTCGTCCTGTTGATACGGGTCTGGACCGGCAGGTGGATGCCCTTGGTACCGACATAGCGAACTTCCAGCGTGTACTTATTGGCAAACATGTGCTGTACGCCCACGTTCCAGCTCTCCGAGTACGGTAGCTGCTGGTTCGGAATGTAAGCACTGGTGACGCTGCGGGCCGCCGCCGCGTCGGTGATGGGAAGCGGAACCGAAGGAAGACCACCGTTTGCCAGGAAGCCTCCCAGGGACCAGGTGCAACCCGGCGTTCTGGGATCGTTGCCAACAGACACTGGCAGCGTATCGCAAGTCTGCTGAACTTGCGGAGGCAGGGACAAGAGGCCCAGATTGTCGAAGAGCACGTCGTTCGCCATGGCGAAGCCGGCGCGGATGGAGGTATTTGACTCCAGCGCATACGCAATACCAACGCGCGGCATGAAGTTGGTCTTCTGCGTGGTTGGGGCGCCGAAGGTGATCAGCCCGGGAACGTTGGAAATGGAATTCAGGGGCTGCAACTGGGTGGCCGCCAGCGGCTCGCCCGTCCACTCGTAGCGGATACCGTAGTTCAAGGTCAGTTTCGGGGTCACACGGAATTCGTCGTTGGCGTAGGTATAAAACGCCTTGCGGTTTCCGTAGTAGACCACGTCACCGGCCGAACGCTCGGCAAAGTCGCCATTGTTGGGATTGGGGTAAGAGTCATTCAGGAAGTCCGAAGTGGCTTGCCACTCGTAGTCGCCACGCACGCGCTGCGTAAATGTCTGCGGGCTGATGTACCAGCGGAACTCGGCGCCGAAGCGGAAGTTGTGTCTACCCTTCGACCAACTGAGGTTGTCCACACCCTGGTACAGGTTCTGAATGCCAGTCTGCGGAGCGTTGGGGTCAGGACCAAGCTGCACTCCGTTCAGTTCGTAGATCTGCAAGTTGGGGAATACGTTCAGGCCCGGATACGTCTGCGAGCCGGTGGGGTAGATCTGCGAGTAGCGGTTGAAGCCGACCCGGAATTCGTTGTTAATGTTCGGGCTGAAGTTGTGATACTCGCTCAGCGTCACCACCCAGTAGCGCGCCGGGATGGTGTCCCAGAAGCTGGGTAGCTGGGCAGCGGTATCAAATCCATCGAACTTACTGTAGGCCAGACGGCCACGTAACTGATCGTTCTGCGAGATGTTCCAATCGAAGGAGTTCGCCGTGGTCAATGTGTTGGAATAGCTGGGACCGGAAAAGCCCACATCGCCAACCGGAATGTTGTAAATCGTCGTATTCGTGCCCCAGAGATTTGTCGGCAGACCGGGGACGACCTGAATAGCGGGACCAACGCCAGCTACTGTCGGGCAAGTGGTAGCCGTCGAGCCGCCAGCAGGCAGATACTTCTGCATGGTCTGAAGCTGGTTGTTGTTGGGAAACAGTGCAGCCAACTGCGAGTAGCCGGCGGCCGTAGGAGCGCATGCGGTCGATGGGGTTCCCGAAAGACCTACTGGGTTGTACTCCCAATCGGTGAAGAAGAACAGCTTGTTCTTGAGGATCGGGCCGCCAATGCTTCCACCGAACCGGTTGCTGTCGTAGCGCGGGTTCGATACGTTCCCGCCGCCCTGCGACAGAGCGTATTGCGAGTCAACCGCGTTCAGGTTGCGGTTCTGGAAATACTCGTAAGCCTTGCCGTGGAACTGATTCGAGCCGCTCTTGATGGTCTGGTTGAACTGGCCGCCGGAAGAGTGTCCGAACTCAGGAGAGAACTGGTTCTGCAGCACCGTGAAGTTGTCAACCGCGTCATTCGGGATGGTGATGAGTGGACCAGTCACCGATATGCTGTTGTTGTCAACGCCTTCCACCGTGAAGTTGTTGTTACGGGGACGCTGTCCGGAAACCGAGGGACCCGATCCCACACCGATTCCGCCAGTGCTGGCCACGCCAGCATTCAGCAGCGACAGGTTCAGCACTCCGCTGCCCGTCGAGGTGGTCGGCGAATCTGCGATTTCGTGGGTCTCAAAGGTGGTCCCAATCGTGGGAGTCGTGGTGTCGATGGTGGCCGCCGCCTCGCTGACTTCCACCGTGGTCGCCGTGCCAGCCACGTTCGTCGTGATGTTAGCGGTAGAGGTCTTATTCAGGGTTATTTCGATATCGGCAAAACCGCCCTTCAATCCGGCGGCGCTCGCCTGAACCGAATAGTGGCCGGCGGGCAGGTTCGCGAAGTGGTATTCGCCGGAGGTATTCGTCTTGGCAGTTTGTTTGAAGGCAGTGCCCAAGTTTGTAACTTCAACTGTTGCATTGGCGACGACGGCACCGGACTGATCCTTGACGACGCCGTTAAGGTCGCCGCTGATCGCCTGTCCTAGTGCGACGGCCGACAACAGCAAGGCCACCCCTAGCACTGCTACGATTTTCAGCAGGTTTTTCATTATTGATTGCTCCCTCAGAAATTTGATGGTGCTTAACATCAGGACATCACTACCAGAAAACCTCGTCATCGAGCTCGGCGGAGCTGATGTCTCACTTAGTGAATGGCACGTTGGATGCCAAATCCACCCAGCAATGAATCGTTTTAGAATCAGTCGTTTAAGTGGACTTTAGCACAGGGGAAGCGGAGCAGTTATACTATTTAATAGATGGTTGAAGGGCATCCTACAAAAAACTGTAGACGACACCGGGCGACCCGCTGCAGCTTGGCTCGAATGTCTATCCAAACTGGGGCCTGTTGATTACCAAGCAAACATCGCTTAGGCGCCGCTGCTCGCCTTCGAGAGTGCCTAGCGGCGCACACCCCCACCCGACCGACGAGCAGGCTCGCAGGTGGTCCAACCCCCGGGACTCAGCGGCTGTTGTTCGGCTAGCTGCCAAGCGCAAGCGTGATGAGGGTCTTTTGCTCGAGCTCGTGTGCCTTGGCCGAACCCGTTGCCGGAGTGGCATTGGCGGCCCGCTTTATGCTGCGCAGCTTCGTCCCCACAACCCGTTTCAGCCGGGGCGCAACAAACGACAACGCACCCATGTTGGCAGGCTCTTCCTGCACCCAGATGAACTCGGTCGCTTGGGAGTAGCGGCCAAACACCTCGCGCAACTCATCTTCCGGAAACGGGTACATCTGCTCGAGCATGATGATGGCCGGGCCATGCATGTTCTGCTTCCGGCGCTCCATGCGCAGCTCGTGACCGATCTTCCCGGAGCAAATTAGCACACGCTTGGCATCGAGCGCAGTCTCATCTGCCAGCACCGTCTGGAAGCGTGGCGCTTCGAGCTCAGCCAGCGGTGACAACGCTTCGGGATGGCGCAACATGCTCTTCGGCGTGAAGACGATCAGTGGAGTGCGCCACTTGCGCATGGCCTGACGCCGAAGCATGTGGAAATACTGCGCCGCAGTCGAGGGTTGGCAGACCTGCATGTTGTCGCGAGCGCAAAGCTGCAGGTAGCGCTCGATGCGAGCGCTCGAGTGCTCCGGCCCCTGGCCTTCATGGCCGTGAGGCAACAACAAAACCAAGCCCGTCAGCAGGTCCCACTTGTCTTCCCCGGCGACGATAAATTGATCGATGATGATTTGCGCGCCGTTGGCGAAGTCGCCGAACTGCGCCTCCCACATCACCAGCGCTTCGGGGAAGTCACGCGAAAAGCCGTATTCAAAGCCCATGACCGCGGCTTCCGACAATTCGGAGTTGTAAATCTCCACCCGCGCCTGGCCGGGTGCCAGATGGCAGAGCGGAACGTATTCCTTCTCGTCGAGAATGTCGATCAACACGGAGTGACGCTGATTAAACGTGCCCCGACGGCTGTCTTGCCCGCTCAAGCGCAGGGGAGTTCCCTGCAGCGCGAGCGATCCGAAGGCCAGCGCTTCAGCCATGCCGTAATCCAGCGAACGCTTGCCGTATCCCATTTCGCGGCGCTGTTCCAGCAACTTCTGCACCTTGGGATGGATATGGAAATCCGCGGGATAACTGGTCAGCCCATCGGTGATGCGCTGCAATTCCGCGGCTGGGAGCCCGGTATCAATTTCATCGGCAGGATTGTACGGTCCGCCATGATAGGGCGCCCAGTAGGTCGGCAATTGCCGCATGACCGGCTTTTTGGCAAAGCTCTTGCCGGCTTTTTGGGCCACATCAAGCTCAGACTGGAACTTATTCACGAATGGCTGCGGATCCATTCCTACCCTCTTCGCATAGGTGAGATACAGAAGCGGGCGGTCTTTGATCTTGCGATAGAGAATCGGCTGCGTGATGGTCGGGTCATCCACTTCGGAATGTCCATGCTTCCGGAATCCGATTAGATCCACCACCACATCGGTACCGAACGCGTAGCGATACTCGAGCGCCATACGTCCGACGCGAACCACGGCATCGGGGTCCTCACCATTCACATGAAAGATCGGAATCGGCAGGCGCTTCGCCAGATCTGATGAGAAGCGACTGGAATAGACCTCGCTGGGGTTGGCGGTGAATCCGATAAGGTTGTTAACGATGACGTGAACCGTGCCGCCAACAGTGTAGCCCCGGAGACTAGCGAGGTTCAGAGTCTCAGCGGTGATTCCCTGCCCGGCGAAAGCCGCATCGCCGTGCATCAGCAATGGCAGCACCTTGGTTTTGCCATCACGACCGATGCGGGTCTGCTTGGCGCGGGCGCGTCCCACCGCCACCGGATCGACCGCTTCGAGATGGCTGGGGTTCGAAACCAGGTGAATACGCAGCTTTCCGCCGCTTGCACCGGTATAGGTTCCGGTCGCACCGATGTGATACTTCACGTCTCCGCCGCCCAACACGCTGCGCGGGTCGACGTCCTCAAACCCGGCGAAGATCTCCGCAGCGGGACGGCTCACGATGTTGATGATTACGTTCAGGCGTCCACGATGGCTCATGGCGAGCACGGCCTGCTCGGCGCCATTCTCGGAAGCTGAGTTCAGTATCTCGTCCAGCAATGGAATCAGGGCCGCGTTGCCTTCCAGCGAATAGCGCTTGGTGCCGATGTATCGTGAGTGAATGGTTTGCTCGAACACATCGGCGCGCACCAGTTGATCGAGAACGCGCGCGCGGTTCACCGGCAGCGATTCTTCGGTCTCCATGCGTTCCTGGATCCATTGGCGACATTCGGGATCCGGGATATGCATGAACTCGACACCAATGCTGCCGCAATAAATGCGGCGGGCGGCATCGGCCACTTCACCGGACAGGTCAAGTTCCGGGTGAGACAGCGGAGCAAAGTGCCCCAACGGATCAAGATCGGCTTGCAGATAACCCCAGCGGCGGAACGAATCCATCACGCGTTCCAGCTTTTCGCTGTCAACGTTCATCAGTACAGTCGACAAGGATGACAAACTCCCAGGCCGCGGAGCTGATTGGCAATTCCCGGCCTGCGCTATTTAGGATGTGCTCGTTTATAGATTCCCCACCGGGCGAACCGATGCGTCCGTTTGTTCCAGAACCGGATTCGGGTGGCAATCAAACCACTTAGTATAACGAAACGGATTGAGGTTTTGAAAACACCAGGAACGAGTTGCAACCGTGATGGAGAAACTGTCACCGAACGATCGCTTGTTTGTACTTACCGGCGCAGGAGTTAGCGCCGAAAGCGGGCTGCCGACGTTTCGTGGCATCAACGGCATCTGGCGTGGTTATCGAGTGGAGGATGTCGCAACTCCCGAGGCCTTTGCCGCCGATCCGGCGATGGTCTGGCAGTTTTATTCCGAGCGCCGACAGCGACATGGGACGGTCCAGCCAAACCCCGCGCACGTCGCTTTGGCAGAAACCGAGCGCGCCCTTGGCGACCGGTTCTTTCTGTGCACGCAGAATGTCGATTCACTGCACGAACAGGCAGGGTCGCAGCGCGTGGTTCACATGCACGGCCGCCTGATGCAGTCGCGCTGTTCGCGGCCACTCTGCCGCACACTTCCCTTCGACGATCGGAGTCTTTATCGCACCAGGGCGGAGATCCCGAATTGTCAGGAGTGTGGAGCGATCCTGCGTCCCCATATCTGCTGGTTCGGCGAAGTGCCGTTTCACATGGAACTCATCCTTCAGCAACTGGACGGTGCGACTGTGCTGCTCACGGTGGGCACGTCCGGGGTGGTGGAACCCGCCGCCAGTTTCGCAAGGATAGGGGGAAGCGCCCGCGCCAAAACCATCTACGTTGGTCCCGAGGAACCATCGAACATGGGTTATTTCGATGAAGTGTTCTTGGGCAAGGCGGGTGAAGTGCTGCCGAGTTTAGTCAGTGGCCTGATTAGTGGATGAAATGTCCAGCAATGTTGTATGCCGCGAAGGCCGACACATACGCGACGATCGTCATGTACGCGAACTGAATCGCTGGCCACTTCCAGCCGTTGGTCTCGCGTCGTACCACCGCAATGGTGGACATGCATTGCATGGCGAAAGCAAAGAACACCAGCAGAGCGATCGCGCCCGGAATGGTCAGCTCGTGCCGCAACGCATTCTGCAGATCAAAGGAGTGCGATTCGGCGTCAATACCGTTCAGCGTGCCGAGAGTCGCGATGATCACCTCGCGCGCTGCCAGCGAGGTCACCAAGCCGACTCCGATCTTCCAGTCGAAGCCCAGCGGCCGGATCACCGGCTCAATCGCGTGCCCCAGCGACGCCACCACGCTGTCCTGAATGGCCGGAGGCTGCCCATTGTGCATGGGGAAATTGGTTGCCGCCCAAAGCAGCAGCGAAACCAGCATAATCACCGTTCCGGCGCGATATAGGAACGCCTTGCCGCGATCCACCAACCGCAGCATCAGCGCCGAAAACTTGGGCCAGCGATAGGGCGGCATCTCCAGAATGAACGGCGCATCCTTGCTCTTGAGCACCGTGGACTTCAACAACCGCGCCGTCATTACGGCCATCAGAAACCCGAGCAGGTACAAGCTGAGCATGGCCACCGCACGCGTGCCGAGGAATGGTCCGAGCAAAGGACGGTTTGGCAGAAACGCCGCGATCACCATGGTGTACACGGGCAGGCGGGCGGAACACGTCATGAACGGCGCAATCAGGATGGTCGCAATGCGATCACGTTTGCTCTCGATGGTGCGAGTGGCCATGATTGCCGGAACGGCGCAAGCATAGGCGGACAGCAGCGGGATGAAACTCTTGCCATTCAATCCCACGCGCGACATGGTTCGGTCGGCGATGACCGCCGCACGCGCCAGGTACCCCGAGTCTTCCAATATCCCGATCACCAGAAACAACAACAGGATTTGAGGAAGGAAAACCAGTACCGAGCCGGTTCCCTTCCACACGCCATTGATCAGCAGCGAACGGAACATGCCTTCGGGAAGCACAGTCCCAATGCGCGCGCCGGTTACGTCCAGGAATTTCTGCAGAAGATTAGATAGCGGCTGCCCAACCGCGAAGATGGTTTGAAAAACCGCGATCACCACGACGGCGAAGATCACCGGTCCCCATGTGCGATTCAGAAACACGTTATCCAGTCTGCTCGTCCAAATCGGCGTCGCGGGCCGACGATAATTCGCATTCTCCCCCACGCGAACGGCCCACTCGCGCACGCTGCGCGTGCTGCCGACCACAGGAAGTTCCATCGGCTCCGGAAGCGGCGACGATGCAGAGAGAAAATTGGTGACCGCCTCAAGACCCGCACCGGTGGTTGCACTGACCAACGCCACAGGAGTTCCCAGTTGCCGTGCCAGTGAGAGAACATCAACGCCGCCGTCCTGCTTGTGCAACTCGTCGGCCATGTTGAGCAGCACCAGCGTCGGCAGGCCGAGCGCGATCACGCGCCCCGCCAGTACCAGGTGACTATGCAGGTTGGTGGAATTTAGAACGACGATGACCGCATCGGGACGGGACATGCCGGGCATGTTGCCCTGCAACACGTCGATCGCCACCTTCTCGTCTTCTGACTTGGCTGTAAGACTGTAGATGCCGGGCAGATCGATCAGCGCGACTTCTTCGCCTTCGCTGTCGCGGATGTAGCCGGTGTGATGCTCGACCGTTACACCCGGGAAGTTGCCGACCTTCTGACGCAGTCCGGTGAGCCGATTGAAGAGAGTGGTTTTGCCCGAGTTGGGCGGCCCTACGACCGCAACGGTTCGATACGAAGTATCAGGGACTTCGTCCTGGGGGCGCGCCACGGGATGGCACGTCATCGCTGAGGCTCCCTTGGGTTAATCACCGAAAGCAGGTGCGCCGACCAGGGACACGTGGATGTGCCGTGAAACCTCGCGGCGCATGGCCACTTCCGTCCCTTCGACCCGATAGACCCGGGGATCGCCTCCCGGACCGCTGCGTTCGACGGTGACTTCCAAGCCTGGCACAAATCCCAGGTTCATGAGATGTTCGGCGATAGGGTGATCCAGTTCAAATTCTTCGAGTATGGCGCGCTCACCGACGCGCAGATCGGCTAGTTTGCCGGCGTGATGATTGCGGGGCTGCTTCCTGCCGAATATGAAGTTGAAAATCATTTTCAATTCCATTTCTATTCTATCCCTTTCCCGGCACAGGGCAACGACGAAAGTCACAGCCGATTGTGATAAGCAAACATTTCTTTTCCTTGCGCCACTTGTCGCGCAAATCATTGCATCAACAGCACTTGCTCCGTGTCAGCGGAACCCTGTGTCCTGATTGCAAAGGAAATGAGTCCTCAGTGGAACGCTTGGAGGGCCCGGAGATCCCCGTTCGGCCTCGACCGAGCACCCAATATCGCCCGCTGTGGCACACTGAGTTACCGCACCGGATCAACCAGTGCGCTCGGCATTGAACCAGGAGTTCGTCGCATGTTGGGTCTGAGTGAAGTCGCAAGCCGTATTGTGCAATCCACCATTCGCACTATGTCGGTCGAGTGCGAGAAAGTCGGCGGCATCAATCTGGCGCAGGGCGTGTGCGACACCGAAGTTCCGTCGGTGGTGCGGCAGGCTGCCGAAAATGCCATCGAAGCCGGGTACAACCAGTACACTCGCGCCGACGGAATCGCTCCCCTCCGGGAAGCAATCGCGAAAAAACTGCAGCGCCAGAATGGAATCACCGCTGATCCCGAAACCGAAATTCTCGTGACTTCAGGGGTGACCGGAGGATTCGACTCGGCCTGCCGCGCGCTGTTGAATCCCGGCGATGAAGTGGTGCTGTTCGAGCCGTACTACGGCTATCACTACGCAACGCTAGTCGGCCAGTATTGCAAGCCGGTGCTGGTTTCACTCGATCCGCCAGACTATCCCCTGGTCGCAGACAGGCTGGCCGCAGCGATCACTTCGAAAACGCGCGGCATCGTAGTCAATACGCCAGCCAATCCTTCGGGCAAATTGTTTTCGATGGCGGAGCTTGAGCAAATCGCCGCGATCGCCAAATACAAGGATCTTTTTCTCTTCACCGATGAAATCTACGAGCACTTCGTATACGACGGCGAGCGCCACATCAGTCCGGCTTCCCTGCCCGGAATCGCCGACCGCACCATCACAATTTCGGGCTTCTCGAAAGTTTTCAGCATCACCGGATGGCGTGTCGGCTTCCTTCACGCATCCGCGCAGTTTGTTCCGGCCATCAGCTACTTCCATGACCTGACGTATGTTTGCGCGCCCTCAGCGTTTCAGCACGGAGCCACGGCGGGTCTGCAGCAACTTCCCGATTCGTTTTACTCCAACCTGATCCAGGAGTATCAACTCAAGCGGGAGATGATCTGCGCTGCTCTTCGGGTGGCGGGGCTGGAGCCCAGCGTTCCGGCTGGAGCGTACTACGTGCTGGCGGACGCCTCCGTGATACCCGGCGCCGACAGCGTGGAGAAAGCTATGAACCTGTTGCGGCTCACTGGAGTCGCCAGCGTTCCAGGGGATGCGTTCTTTCAAGGTGGTCGAGGAGATCACCTTCTGCGCTTCTGTTTCGCCAAGACCGATGACGAGCTCTCCAGTGCCTGCGAGCGCCTGGCGGGATTGCACCGCAGTGCCTGAACCGATCATCGCTAAGCGGTTGGTTGGACAACAGAAACGCGCGATGGTTACAGCACTTCGGCGCGGATAACGGGATCGAATACCCCGCATAAATAGTTTGAATTTCCCATCTTACGCAAAAGCCTGTATTTCTAAACTCACCACCAGAAACACTCAGCCAACGCAGCCGGCGCGTTGGTATTTTCGGGGGTTTTGAAGGCCATATTTTGCGTGGACACGTGACAGTCGCTGCGTTCCGTCTCGTTGCGTCTGATGGTTCATGAGTTTAGCAACCGGGAGTTCTTCTTCTCTGGTCTCGGAACAGCCTTACTGCAGCCATGATCCGAAGCCAGGCCGAAGTTCTCCTGCAACCTCTCGATTCTACGTAACCCTGATAGAACCATGTCCACCCCGACCTTCGATCCCGCGCTGCGCAGCTTCTACAAAGAAGAATCTGAACGTGTCCGCCGCGACTTCGAGGCCGTCGGTTCAGGCCACTCCTGTACACAAGATCGCACCCAGCTTGTGGATAAATTGCTGCTCCATTTGTGGGAGCAGCAGCCCGCGCTGTCTTCCAATCCCGGCTTCGCGATGGTGGCATTAGGCGGCTTTGGACGTCGCGCGCTCTATCCCCACTCCGACGTCGATCTACTTTTCCTCTGCGAGAACGAGGCGCTGCGAACGCGCGCCAAGGAACCGATCCGCAGCATCTGCCAGGAACTTTGGGACACTGGCCTGCGCGTAAGCCCCACCACTCGCACCATTGAGGACTGCGGACGCTTCGATCAGGACAACGTTGAGTTTACGATTTCGCTTCTCGACTGCCGTTTCCTCATTGGGGACGAAAAGCTGTTTGCGCGACTGCACGACAAGAGCCTGCCGCAGTTGGTGGCGCGGGAGTCGGGCATTCTCGTACAGCGACTCACCGAGGTCACGAAGACCCGGCATCTCAAATTTGGCAAGACCATCTTCCATCTCGAGCCCAACCTGAAAGATGGGCCGGGCGGACTCCGCGACTTCCACGTCACTCGCTGGATCGCGCTGATTGCGGCACTGGAAGCCGATCGCAAATGGCCTGAATCGCTGCACCTGCAACAGAATTCTGAAGACGACGATGTGCTGGAGGCCATGGAGTTCCTGTCGTCAGCGCGGTGCTATCTGCACTACCGCAGCAACCGCGACGAGAACATCGTCACCTGGGAAGCCCAGGAAGACCTGGCCAGGCGAGGCATTGGAAGCGATTCCGGCACGCTTTCTTCGGCTGAGTGGATGCGTCTGTATTTCCGGAATGCCAAGGCAACCTATCGGAACGTCACGCAGTTGCTGGAGCAAACTACCGCCGTCCGTTCGTCCCTGGTGCGCTCCTTCCGGCGCTGGAGGTCGCGCGCTTCCAACGATGAATTCTCTGTCGTGGACCGGCGGGTTTACATTCAACAGGCGGCTGGTGCACGCGACGCTGAAGTCGTATTACGGCTGTTCGTCTTCATGGCGCGGCACGGCGTAAGTCTTGCCATGGAAACCGAGCGCCGCCTCAACAACGCCCGGCGCGCCCTGCAGGACACCATGCCGCAAGATGCCCGGCTGTGGACACATCTCCGCGAGTTGCTGGTGCAACCTCACGCTGCCGAGTCGTTGCGCTCCATGCATTCTCTGCGGTTGTTGGCTCTGGCGCTGCCTGAATTTGAAACCATCGACTCGCTGGTCCTGCGCGACCTCTACCACCGATATACGGTTGACGAGCACACCTTCCTGGCGATTGACGTTCTGCATCGCCTGCGGACCAACGACATAGAGTGGCTCACGCCATTTGCTGGCCTGTTCACGGAACTGGAGCGGCCGGAGTTGTTGTTTCTCGCAGTACTCTTTCACGACACCGGCAAAGGACTGGCGGGCGACAACCACATACACGGAAGCCTGCAACTCGCGCTGGCGGCGTTCGACCGTCTGGGGTTAAGTAAAGAGGATGCCCAGACCGTCGGCTTTCTGATTGCCGCGCACCTTGAGATGTCTTCGACTCTGCGCCGGCGCGACATCTACGATCCTGAAACGGTTCGGGAACTCGCCGGCAAGATCGAAACTCCCGAGCGTCTGAAAATGCTGACGCTGCTGACGCTGGCTGACATCAAGGCGGTAAATCCAGAAGCCCTCACGCCGTGGAAAGCCGAGAACCTCTGGCAGCTTTATATCGCTACCGCCAATTACTTTACTCGCAGCGTTGACGGACAGCGCTTTCACGCCGAGGTGAGCACCAAACAGGTAGAACGCATCGCGAAGTTGCTCCCGAAGGGCCGGACCCAACTGCTGAAGTTTCTCGATGGTTTGCCGCAGCGGTATCTGATGTCACATTCGCCCGAGCAAGTGATCGCGCACTACGAAATGGTAAATTGCTTGGGCTCCGAACCAGTACAACTCGGACTTCGGCAAGCACGCGAGCAACACGAACTTACCGTGGTGACCGAGGACCGGGAAGGACTGTTCGCGACGCTTACCGGTATCCTCTACGGCTGGGGCATGGACATCACCAAGGCCAGCGCTTTTTCCAACCGCGCTGGCGTGATCGTCGACAGCTTTTACTTCAAAGACCGCTTTCGCACGCTGGAACTCAACCCTTCCGAGCGGGAGCGGTTTAGAAAGTCTGTCATCGAAATACTCAACGGCGACTCACCGCTTGATCGCTTGCTGGAACCACGCCTGCGCGCGGATACCAAGGCGCCAAAGCTGAAAATCGAGACCCGGCTGCGCTACGACGACGAATGTTCGCCCGGCAGTACGCTGCTTGAGGTTGTGACCCAGGACCGTCCCGGATTGTTGTACACCATTAGCTCCACTCTCGCAGCGGAGAATTGCGGCATTGAAGTCGCTCTGATCGACACCGAGGGCGAGATGGCGCATGACGTCTTCTACCTGACGTCAAAGGGCATGAAGTTGACGCGCGATCAGCAGAGGGCGGTCGAATGGGCATTGACGACTGAGCTGGGTGAGTCGCTGCCGTCAAGCTGGTAAAACCACGCTACGCATTGCGCGTCCCAACACAACCGACAGCGCATTCGTGATCGCTGTTGGACGCATTCTGGTCACTCCTCTTTGCAAAGACATTGCATCGGTGTTGAAATGCATGGAGGTTAATGTCACTCCGCAAAACCGCTATGAAATCTAGTCCTTTGGACCAGCATCCACCAAGCCTCGCGCGTTCACGGCGCCCGGAACCCGTGGCAGATTTCCGGCCCAAATGAACGCTCTCCGTCAGGTCCTCGCGGACTGGCAGATCATTGCTGCCTGGATCGTCTTCCTTGCCAGCTATTTCGTCTTTGCATTCGGGCGGCTTCCTGGAACCAAGATCGATCGGCCAGCGATGGCCGTGGTCGGCGCGGTCTTGATGTTCGTGTTTCGCATCCTGTTGCCAAAGACGGCGATCGAAAGCGTCGATTTCGGCACGCTCGTGTTGCTCTTCGCCATGATGTTGATCGTGGCCAGACTGCATCTTGCAGGATTCTTCGACTGGGTTGGCAACCGGGTCATACTCCATCTCGCTCCCCGCCAGTTGCTGCCAGGAGTCATCTTCACCAGCGGGATTCTGTCGGCCTTCCTGGTGAACGACGTGGTCTGTTTATTCATGGCCCCACTCGTACTCGGCGTCTGCAAGCGCATGGGACTGCGTCCTCTTCCCTACCTGCTCGCCCTTGCTACCGCTTCCAACATTGGTGGCGTGGCAACGATTACCGGTAATCCCCAAAATATGTTGATTGGTACGGTGTCGGGAATCCCCTATCGCCACTTTCTCGCACATCTCGGCCCCGTCGCCGTGATCGGATTGTTTCTCGACTGGGCGATATTGCATTGGACCTACGTGCGCGGCGATCTCCCGATCGTGAGACCTCAGCCAGAATCGACCGAGCCAAGCACATTGAGTGCGCCGCCCAATCTTCGTCTTCTATGGCCGGTGCTGGTTACTGTGGCAGTGCTGACCGGCTTTCTGTTGGGGTTCCATCCGCCACTGGTCGCGGTTGCAGGGGGCGCGCTGCTGCTGGTGCGGCGTACTCGCGAGCCCAGAGACGTGTACGGCGACGTCGATTGGTCGCTGCTGGTGCTTTTTCTAGGTCTGTTCTTGATTATTGGCGGAGCCGAACAGGCTGGTATCACGAGCCAATTGTTGACGGCGGCAGAGCGCCTGAATCTTCACCAGAGCCTGGTTTTCGTGTCGATGGTGACGTTGCTCTCCAATCTCGTCAGCAACGTCCCCGCGGTAATGCTTCTCAAGGGATTGATTCCGCAGTTCCGGGACCCGCATACCATGTGGCTCATGCTGGCCATGTCGAGCACGCTGGCCGGCAACCTGACCATCACCGGATCGGTAGCCAATATCATCGTGGTCGAAAAAGCTCGCACCGTGGCGCACATTAGCTTTCTTGACTACATGAAGACAGGAGTGCCCGTGACGATTGCCACCCTGGCGGTAGGTTTGCTGTGGCTGAGTTTTGTACGCTATTGAAGTTTGCCTGCAGGGTACTACCGTACTGCGGTGGCTGAAATCGGGAACGTATCCTTTGCTCCGATCGCACTGATTGCCGTGAAACGGAGTTCCGCCGTAAGTCCCTTGTCCGCTAAATGTGCCGCCACTCTAGCGACCACATCGTCGCGGTCAACATCTTCATGAAGAAACATCAGCACCGAAGGTCCGGCTCCGCTGAGCGCGACTCCGTTCACCCCTTCCGCACCCGAAAGAGCAGTCAGGGCGGGAAGCAATGGGCACAATTGGGCGCGATACGGGTGATGCACGCGATCGCTAAGCGCCTCGCTCAGCCATTCTCCGCGCCCCTGGCTGAAAGCGAGCACCAGCAGCATCGCACTCTGCACGTTGTGGATGAGATCGACGCGACTATAGAGACGAGGCAGGACCCGGCGGGCTTCCGATGTTGCCAGCGGAGTTTCGGGGATTGCGATCAGCAGCGGCCAATCCACGGCTACCGGGATCGGAAGCACGCGGATGGTCGGTACGGCTGCGTTGCGAACAACGGAAGCCGTTCGCGCCAGTACCACTCCCCCGTACCAGCACGCGGCGACATTGTCGGGGTGGCCTTCGCACGTGGACGCCTCAGAAACGATCCGTTCACTGTCCCAATCGAGTCCGCCAAAATACGCTGCCATGGCCACGCTGGCCAGCACCGCTGCGGCTGACGAACCGCATCCCATCCCCAGCGGAATGTCGTTGTCGAGGCGGATGGCCAGCGGCGTTACAGGCTTCCCTTCGCGCTCCAGCAGACGCGTGTAGGTGTCAACGATGAGATTCCCGGGCATCTTGCCGCACTGGTCCGCATTGCGCCCTTGGGCGTCGATCGTGAACTCGGCCGTCGGAACGGCTTCGACCCTCAAGCCAAAATCGAATGCCAGCGCCGCCGCGTCAAAGGCTGGACCCAGGTTCGCCGACGTCGCCGGCAGGAACATGCGAAACGGCATGGCGGACGGGTCGCGATCAGCCATCTCGCTTTTCCTCCGCCTCCAACGCGCGCAAGACCGCGTCGGCGTTGGCATCCAACACGATGGGCGCCTTTCGTTGATGCGCCGTCATGGAATGAAACTTCTCGTCTTCCATGCGTGGTACCGAGAGATCGCCGCGATGAAACTTAATGGTGTACTCAGGGTCTTTCAGGACGTGACCAGTCAGCACCAGCACGACCGAGTCGCCACACTGCACGAACCCGCTCTTCACCAGCTTCTTGAGCCCAGCCAGAGTCACTGCCGAGGCTGGTTCACAGCCCACGCCATCGGCGCCGATCTCAGCTTTGGCCACGGCGATTTCGGCTTCGCTCACCTGCTCAACGCAGCCGCGGGTTGCTTCCAGAACTTTCAATGACTTCATCCACGACGCTGGATTACCAATGCGAATCGCGGTTGCCAACGTGTCTGCTTCCACCGTAACCAGTTCCTTGCCAAACTTTTCGTGGACTGTCCGATAGAGCGGATTCGCGCCCTCTGCCTGGATTACCGATATCTTCGGCACCGACTGAACTACGCCGAGTCTTTTCATCTCCAGGAACGCCTTGCCAAGCGCGGAATTGTTACCCAGGTTGCCGCCGGGAACGACGACGTGATCCGGCACTTGCCAATCCAACTGCTCAAGCAACTCGATGGCAGCGGTCTTTTGGCCTTCCAGCCGAAACGGATTTACGGAATTCAGCAGGTAGATCGGGTAGCGGCGGATGATTTCGTCCAACACCCTCACACAGCCGTCGAAGTCCGTTCGCAGTTGGCACGTCAGCGCGCCGTAGTCGAGCGACTGCGAGAGTTTCCCCCACGCAATCTTGCCATCCGGGATCACCACCAGGCTGCGCATCCCCCCGCGCGCGGCATAGGCGGCCATCGAGGCGGAGGTGTTTCCCGTAGAAGCGCACGCGACCCAGCGAAACTTGTTCTGCCGGGCGAACGACATAGCGACAGTCATGCCCGTGTCTTTGAACGAGCCCGTAGGATTCATCCCCTGGTGCTTCGCCCTCAACCGGTCAACCCCGGCGGAACGGGCGCAGCGGGGCAACTCGTAAACCGGGGTGTTCCCTTCTCGTAGCGTAATTGCGGAGGACCAGTCGTCTAGTTCCGGAAGCACGTCGCGAAACCGCCAGACTCCACTTGCGTCCAGAGCCTGATTCGATGTCCTGCGTTCGCGCCATACGGACTTCAGTCTTACGGGATCGGGCGCCGACTCTCCCGACCAGTTGGTGAATTCCACCTCCAACAGGTCGCCGCATTTTGTGCAGCGGAAATCGACCGCGAGCTCAGCATGCACCTCGCCGCACGAAATGCAGCGGACACAGTAGTTCTTGGCGGCAGTGGCTCTGTCGGTCTGCAGAAATCCCATTCAGCAATCCATTGCGGTATAGATCTATCTTTCTAAGTTACAGCAATTGAATTGAGCTGTCAGTCGCGCCGACGGGCCTCAATCGATCGCATCGACCCATCCGGTTTGACGTGAGCGATGAGCAAACAACAAGAGGGAGGAGTTGGATCTCCTCCCTCTCAGGCTGCTATGAGTGCGGCTGCCGCTACTTCCCTTTTATTCGACGTACGGCTTCCAAGTGCCGTCCTTGGTCTCAACCAGCACCACGCTGGCCTTGGTGGGCGCAGCGCTGTAGAAGTCAACGCCGTAGTCCTTGATCAGCGTTCCGCGGTCCCAGGTGTTGAAACTGTGTACCACGTCGCTGGAGGCATCAAACTCCTTGCCCAGACGATTCGCTTCCCACTTCCATGTGTAGTCCACGCGCGCCAGGTGCGGCTTGATCATCGTGATTTTGTCGATTGCTACGATCTTGCGCTCCGCCAGCGGGACCACGTAGTTGGTGTTGCCGTCGGAGTTCTTCCCTTTATCCACGCCCTTGATTTCGCCCAGCAACTTCTCGCCTGCGGGCGTCATCGTGGCGTAAATGGAATTCCAGCTCTTCGGCTTAATGGTCACGATGCCAGCCTTCGCCAGCAATTTGTAGTGCGGGTCCATCGGTTTCTCATTCACGCTCGACACGATGGTCCCAACGCTGAAATGTATCTTGCCGCCGGCCTGGGACTGCAGAATCTGGTTGACCGAATTGGTGGCGACCGGCACCGTCAAGACCTCGCGCGCCGTCTTGACGAAATAGAAAATGGTTCCGCCCACGGCCAGTACCAGGACCAGGACCATCACGAGTGGGCCGAAATTGGAGGATTTCTTCTCCATTTCAATTTCGGCGGCAAACATCTCGGGCGCTTGATAAGTGGGAGCTGCTGGATTAGTAGACTGATCTTTGAGTTCGGGATCGACAACAGTTGGCATTGCCTGACACCTCCGCTTGGGACGTGCTGCCGGCCATCGAAGCCGAAGCGCAATGCAACTTAATTTGCCGAATCGGCTTCGCTTGCAGGATGGGAGCGTTCCCATGCCTGGCTCGGAGCAGCCTTAATCAACTCCAGTATGAACTCTACGTACAACCATGCAGTGAGCGACATCACAGCCCATCGTGAGCGATGAACGTCGTCCCAATACATGCCTTGTTTCCTTGTGGATGCTTAGGGTGCGCATGTCGATGCGGCTACTGCAGGATGTGGCAGGAGTACGTTTTCACCACCAGCCAGAGTTGCTTCCCCACGTCCAGGTCCAGCGAATGGCGCGCGCCCGGAGTGAGATGCACGATGAACCTGGCTCCACAATCAACCTCGGCAATCACCGTCACGTCTTGTTTTCGAAGGGCGACAATGGATCCAGCGATCACGTTTCTGGCACTCAAGCCCTGCGGTAGCGAGGTTGCAATCAGGATATCGCCGGCGCGTATCCCCACCCGCACCGCCCTCGCCGTATCCACCCGAGAGAGGGGCACCTCCAAGGCGACGCTCGTACCTGCGATGCGGCACGTCATTGTCCCTTGCTCCGGGTGAGTCGCAACCACGGAACAATCCATAATATTTTCAAATCCGGCGAGTTGTGCCACCGACTCAAACTGTGGACGACTGAGCACGTCGTGAGGACTACCGTCGGCGATTAGCTTGCCCGCTTCCAGCACGAGCACTCGGTCGCCCAGTGCATGGACTTCCTCGCGCTGGTGCGTGACATAAAGAATTGGCACTGCATGGCGACAATTCCAAAGCCGCAGATCATCGAGGATGCGGGCCTTGGTGACTGCGTCAAGCGCTGTCAGCGGCTCGTCCAGCAACAAGGCGCACGGACGCGTCACCAGAGCACGCGCCAGCGCAACTCGCTGCCGCTCTCCTCCGGAAATTTCTGACGGACGTCGATCGAAGAGTCCGGTTATGCCGAACGACTGCGTGATCTCTCTGGTTCGGCCATCGCGTTCATGCCTTTCGAGCGCCGACAATCCGTATTCGATGTTCTGACGCACCGTCATGTGCGGGAACAATGCCAGCGTCTGAAACAGATAGCCGACGTTGCGGCGGCGGGCTGGTAGATCGATTCCCCTCTCCTGGTCGAAGAGGACCTCGTTACCCACTGCGATACGCCCGGATTCGGGTTCCTGCAGTCCGGCAATGCAATCCAACACCGTCGTCTTGCCGGCGCCCGAGGCGCCAAACAGAATCGTAAAACCTGCGGCAATGGTGAACCGGACGTCGAGTTGCAGCGACGTCTCACTATTTTCGGTATTCGCGGGGCGCTTCTGCAGATTGACGCTTAGCTCGCGCGCATTTACCGAAACCTCGGAGCCGCTCACTGCCACCCCCACAGGACCCACTTGCTCCTGCGGCGCAACCCGTACAGCAACGCCAGCAACGCAAAGCACACGAGCAGCAATAGCAACGCAATGCGGTTGGCTAAAGCGTAGTTCAGCGACTGGACCTGGTCGTAAATCAATATCGAAACTGTTTGTGTGGCACCCGGTATGTTGCCGCCTATCATCAGCACCACGCCGAATTCACCCAGCGTGTGCGCGAAGCTCAACACAAATCCCGTTAACACGCCGGGGAATCCCAACGGCAATACGATTCTCCAAAATGCGCGCCAGCGGGATGCGCCGAGCGTGGCCGATGCCTCAAGCAGTTTGTGGTCCACCGATGCGAAAGCAGCCGCGATGGGTTGCACGGCGAACGGCAAGCTATAAAGCACCGAGCCCAGGACCAGTCCGCGAAACGTGAATGCGAGGCTACCTCCGGTGATGGAGTGATACCAACGCCCGAACGGACTGAGTGGGCCAATCGCAACCAGCACATAGAAGCCGAGCACGGTCGGTGGCAATACGATGGGCAGTGACACGATGGCTTCGACCAGGAATTTTCCTCGCCAGCGCGACGATGCCAGCCAGTAGCCCAGCGGCAATCCGATCGCCATGAGAATCACGGAGACCAAGATCGCAAGCCGCAGCGTAAGGGCGAGTGCTTGGAGAATCATGGTTTTGCCGGAGGCGTGAGACCGTACTTTCGCAGTGTAGCTGCGCCCTCGGTAGACAGCACAAAGTCGAGAAACTCCTGCGCCGCTTTCTTATGCTTAGAGACAGAAACGATTACCGCGGCCTGCTTCAACTCCGGATACGCGTCGGATGGTACCACCCAGAATCGACCCGCCAATTCCATCGCCGGAGACTTCGCGAGCGACATCGCGATGAGTCCCGCCTGAGCATTCCCCGACTGGACAAACTGCGCAGCCTGGCTAACGCTCTCGCCAAATACCAGCTTGCCCGAGACTTTGTCTTTTAGCCCGTAGTGCTCGAGAGCGGCCATTGCAGCCCGTCCGTACGGCGCATGCTGCGGGTTCGCGATCGCAATACGTGTAATGGCAGGTTGGGTTAGAGATTCCATTTGCAGCTTTTGCGGATCGAAGGGCGAACTGCTAGGCAGCCACAGCACAAGGTGCCCCAGCGAATAGATACTCAGCGATGAGGCATCTGCCACACCGGCACCGGCCAGTTTCTTTGGGTAGTCCTCATCCGCGGAAAAAAACAGGTCGAACGGCGCGCCGCTTTGAATCTGGGAATACAGGTTCCCGGAGGCCCCAAACGATAGCGTCAGCTTGTTGCCGCTCGCAATTTCAAATCGGTTCGCCAGTTCGCTCAATGCGTAGTTAAGGTCCGCCGCGGCGGCAATCGCAAGCTGCTCACCCGCAAATGCGCGAGTAACAAACACACCGATTATCAGCAACAGCCAGATCCTTCGCATCGATTTTGTCGTTTGGCCCTTTCGCCGGATTCGATTCTGTCCCGAGAACCACTGATTTCGCTGTATTCCTCGCAACCGTAAATCGATCTCAGCTTAACCCAACGCCGCAGCCTTGCCAGTCTTAGCAAGGATTACTCCTTCACATATATAAAACTAAGGTGCTATCGGTCCGCCATTTTCATGATTCCTGCTTGACCGTCAGAATCATTCCTGTCACAGTAACGCAGGCGATACCTCGAAGAGTACGCCTAACCTTCTGGCCGCTTTACGCCGCTTGAGTTTGATCGCGACAAACTGATGATACGTATCGAGGTTACACTCAACGCCGACCCGACTGCTGTCAGTCCTGTGGTTGAGGGCATCATGGAAATGGCCCGCCGCATGGACTGCGCCGCTGGCAAAGAATTTGAGATCGAGACAGCGCTGCGCGAGGCGCTGGCCAACGCCATTCTCCATGGCTGCAAGAACGATCCCACTCAAAAGGTCCAGTGTTGCGTCTCGTGCGACGAAGAGCACGGGCTCCTCATCGTGGTAAAAGACCCTGGAACCGGCTTCGATCCGGTGCAGGTTCCCGATCCGCTGGTGGGCGAGAATGTCTACTCCAACCACGGGCGCGGCATCTTCCTGATCAACCAGTTGATGGATGAGGTTCGTTTCGAGCGAAACGGTTCTGAAATCCACATGCGCAAGTACTAACTCACCGCCGGCCTTCTTGAAATAACAGCGTTTTTGATCGATGGCTATCCGCCTGGCCGCGAGAGGACGTGCGTGAAGCGCTGCTTGAGGCCCAGGAACGGAGTTTCCAGCCAGCGATAGGACACCGCAGCCATCGCGATTGTGAAGGTCAGTGCAACCCCCACACGCAGTGCATATCGGAAGAGGCTGGCAGTCTGATCGTGGATCGCGTGGTCCGAAATCAGCAGCCCCAGCACGTGGAAGACGTAAAGCCCATAAGAAATGCGTCCCAGGTAGATGAGCGCCTGATTGCGACGAGTGGCGTGGGGCCGCAACACCGCAAGCAACAGCAGCGAGCCACCGATAGCCACCGATGGATATCCCAGCACGATTCTCGTGGTCGTCACAGGGTCATTCTTGATCCCAAAATACAGGCTGCCCAGAGCGAGTCCGGCTATTCCCGCCAGCATCATGGCGAGACGGGCGAGTTTCGAGAGACGCGGGATCTCGCCCTTTAGAAGTACCGCGATCAGGATTCCCACCGCAATAGGATCGAGTTGGACGAAGGTATTGCACCACACATCGCCTTCCAGCGCATGATGCAGGCCCAGGTAGATGCGCGCACCCGTGGCTGCTACGAGCAGCAAAACAGCGAAAATCAGCATTCCAGTTTCACTCACCTTGCGAACTACTGCCGGCCAAGTGATGTAAAACTGCTCCTCGATGGAGACGCTCCACAGCGGAAAGATGACCGATGATGGAAATCCATGAAAGACAATGAACCAGTTGCCCGCCAGAAAGGAAAACCACATACCCGCGCGCCACGTCACGTGCTGACCAGGCACAATCCACTGCAAAGCTACTGCCAACGCAAGGAATGCGAAGTAAAGCGGCCAGATGCGGAGGATGCGCCGAACGTAAAACGACTTAATGTCCAGCGTGCCCAGCAGGGTCTTCTCGCGTAGCAGCAACTCAGTGATGAGGTACGAGCTCAGCACGAAGAATAGGCTGACACCGAACGCGCCGGTGGCGCCGATTCCTGCTACAACACGCGCCAGAAATAGCGGCACGCCCAGCTTGGTCCAAAACGTTGGATCGTGCGGAAATGCGTGGTGAAAGAACACGATCAGGAAGGCGAAGAAGCGGAGCACATCCAGCTCAGGATGATAGAAGCGCGCTGTCGAAGTACGCGCACTCTCCTGGACGCTAATTTCCGAGCAGGTTGTAGTGACGGAAGCCAATACTAAATTCTAAATGACAGGGGGATACATCGTGAACCATGGCAGGATTCAGGTAGTGGTGCAGTTTGATTTCCACAGGCAGTGAAGAGGCTTGCTAACCGAGAAGTTTGTGGAGGACTCTAAGCCACAACGGCCTCTTTCCCTTTAGCGCTTCGCCTACCAGCCTAGCTCCGACTTTTTCGCGCAGCTCTTGGAGCAGTTTCATCCAACGAGTGTACCCTGTGAAATCGGCAGCCAAGCGTATTGACAGAGGCGTTATCCTTAAAGCACTCAAAAACAATGGCTAAGACGAAACCGACCCAGACGAGCCAAAGCAATGACATATGAAGAGGTAGCACAATTGTTCCGCGAACACGAGAAAGCGAGTACCTGGCCCAGTACAAACCCAGAGCGGTTTTTCTTTTGGAAGAGGGGGCGCTACGGGCACCGTACTGCTCCCCTTCGTGCGGACGATCGCGCAGCCCGTTATCTCTGGGTGCCTATCGACGAGGTGCGCGAACACGTGGAACGGACTGGCGAGAAGGACTCGGAGAATATTTACTATCGGCTGAAGAGAGCCGCGACAGCGAACACGTAAGGCTTGGGCCGTTACATCTGTGGAAATCAAACCGAGCCACTACCGGATTGACACGGGGCTTATTCTGAAAGCGCTGGGAGGAAAAGGCAAATGCAAAAGGGTAAGGTAAGGCCAGGATGGAAGCCAGGATGGAAGAAAGCCAAAAGAAAGGGACCATCCACAAAAACCCCCATCACAACTTCACTGCAACAGATTCGGCATAATCCACCAGTTGGGCTGGGAAACCCGGAATTCCCGGTATCAGGCGGTGCCTTTGAGTCCAAGCGTAGTCGGCATTAACTCCCTGTGGAAATCAAACTGCACCACTACCGAGATTCACGCGTGTGTCCCACGGTGACGATTTTAGTGTCAGGCGCCGGTCTCGATCAGAACTCAATAGGTTTTCATTTGCTCCTGACGCGAGCGACGAAGTTGTACGAGCAAATAGAGGGCTGCGGCCGCCATGATCGGCGATGACCAGAATCCAGGCGCTGGTCTTGGAAACATTACGCTGGCCACGGTCCGCCCGAAAATGCTGGCAAGGGTATGGCTAGCGGCATTAAGCAGCATGATGGTTGCAAAGATATATGCGACCACCCGCGTTCCCTTCACGCCCCGCGACACGGCGCCCGAGAGCGCAAGCAAGGCCACGCAAGCCACGATCAGGCCGACCAACCACTCCCCAAACTCGAAAGTTGGCATCGGCCACCATCCAAATCGTTCGCGCAGCGCCAACACCGTCGGGTTATAGACGCCCAGAAACCCCGTAGTCGCTTCGTCGAACACATGAAGCGTTAAAGCAAGGCATAGGAGAATCCAAGCGCGAGCCAAGGAACGATTTGGCGGACGCGAGTCGTGCACTCGGCACCTCCCTCGCCCTAGCGCGATTTCACAGTTGGTGTATACCACCGTCCTTCCTTGAAGGGGCATGGCTTCAGCCGTGCCGTTAGCGGCATCAACGAAGTCAGGGCTTTAGCCCCTGAGGGACCTCGGTCTACACTCTCGCTGAAAATGCTCTAGCGGCGTAGATCGTCGCGATCAATCCCGCAACTATTGCGTCTGAACGCTGCCAATGAACGAGTCTTACGCCAGCACCTTCCCAATCCGTTCGAATGCCCAATCGATTTCCGCTTTGGTGATGACCAGCGGTGGAGCGATGCGGATCACGACGTCGTGGGTTTCCTTGCACAAAATACCGAGTTGTTTCAAGGCCTCGCAGAATGGCCGAGCCGGCGTGTTCAGTTCAATGCCAATCCATAGGCCCTTGCCGCGAACTTCTTTGATGTGCGGACTGTTCAGGCCTTGCAGTTTCTTCAGGAAGTAGTCGCCCAATTCGGCCGATCGCTCGATCAGCTTCTCTTCGACCAGCACGCGAAGAGCGGCCCGCGCGACGGCGCAACCCAGTGGATTGCCGCCAAACGTGCTGCCGTGATCTCCGGGATGGAACACGCCAAGCACTTCTTGCGACGCCAGTACGGCTGACACCGGATAGAAGCCTCCTGAAAGCGCTTTGCCGATGATCACCGCATCAGGCTGAATGCCTTCGTGCATGTAGGCGAACAGCTTGCCGGTGCGGCCTAGACCTGCCTGAATTTCATCCACGATCAACAGCACATGGTTCGTCCGGCAAATCTCGGCGACCTGCTTCAGGAATCCCGGGGGAGGAATGATGATACCCGCTTCGCCCTGAATCGGCTCGACCAGGAATGCGCACGTGTTCGGAGTGATGGCATTGCGAAGTGCGTCCGCATCGCCGAACGGAATGATCTTGAAGCCCGGCGTGAACGGCCCGAAGCCGTCGCGGTATTGTTCGTCGCTCGAGAAGCTGATAACAGTCGTCGTGCGGCCGTGGAAATTGTTGGCGCACACGATGATTTCGGCCTTGCCGTCCGGGATGCCTTTGACCTTGTAGCCCCACTTGCGGGCAGCTTTGATCGCAGTTTCTACCGCTTCCGCTCCCGAATTCATGGGCAGCGCCATATCGAAGCCGGTCAGGTTATGCAGTTGTTCATAGAGCAACGGCAACTGATCATTGCGAAACGCCCGCGAGGTGAGCGTAACTTTGTGCGCCTGCTCAATGAGCGTTTTCAAGATCTCCGGATGGCAATGTCCCTGGTTCACCGCCGAATAAGACGCCAGGCAATCAAGGTAACGGTTGCCGTCCACGTCATAAACCCAAACGCCCTCGGCGCGATCGATCACGACATCGAGAGGATGATAGTTGTGAGCTCCGTACTTCTCTTCCAACCTGATAAATTCGCCCGTCAGCACTGTTTCCTCTATTGCTTCCATGGGTCTCCTAAAAGGTGATTCGTACAACAGTTTTGAAAGGGCACAGCTTTAGCTGTGCCGTAACCAGCCATTTAAAGCGAGGCTTTAGCCGCTGGGGGATTTCGGTTTTCGAGGCCCGCGTCATCACGAGATGATCCTTAACGCCTTCGATACCTACACCTTTTCCTCCCGGCGCAACAAAAATTCATTCGTTGTCCAGCAGCATGGTCAATAACGCCATGCGCACCGAGAGCCCGTTCGCGGCCTGCCGAAAATACATGGCACGGGGGTCGTCGTCCACGGTCTTGTCCAACTCAACCGTCCTCGGCAATGGATGCAGGATCATGGCATCCGGCCTCATTCTCTGCAGCACCGTCGAGTCGATAGCGTAGCGCAACGGTTTGGATATCGACGCGGCGCGTTCAGGCCGAATCCGCGTCTGGTACACAACATCAACTTCGCCCACCACCCCATCGATATCCGACTCCAGTTCGTAACACACGCCGTGGCGGTCGAGATAATGCAGGATGTCCGGCTTCATTTGCATCGCCGGAGGACTCACGAAGAAAATCTTCACCCGATCGAACTTCGCCAACAAATAAGCCAGCGAACGCACCGTTCGTCCACGGTCAAGTTCCCCGATGAACGCCACACTGAGCCCATCGATGGGGCGCTCACGGTAAATGGTGTAGAGGTCGAGCAACGCCTGCGTGGGATGTTGCCCACCGTCGCCGTCTCCCGCGTTGATGATCGGGACCGGGGAAACCTTGGCCGCGCGCGCCGCTCCACCGGCCTCGTGATGCCGGATAACGATGGCGTCACAGTATGCTCCGATGATGCGGATCGAATCCTCAACCTGCTCACCTTCCACCTCCGACGAGAAAGCCTGCGCGTGTTCTGTGGAGAGCACACGTCCACCCAGCCGCAACATTGCCGCCTCGAAACAGAAACGGGTGCGCGTCGAGGGCTTGTAGAAGAGGCTGGCAAGTATCTTGTTCTGGTAGTCGAGAGTGCCACCGCGCGCCACGATGCGCTCCATCAGGCGCGAGCGGTCGAACAATTCCATCAGCAGCGGAACGGTGAACTGCTGCGACTCGACAATATGTCTCAAGTTCACGTGGCTGCGCCTTGGACTTGCATGGTGCAGTTTAGTTGGTGGCTCCATGATTTGCATAACCTTCACCGGAACGCTGGTAGCGCAAGCTCATCGAAAACTGGTTGTTCGTTTTCATCGCGGTCGCGGACGATGTGAGTCCCCGCCGAGCCCCGCACCGCGTCGCACAAATGCTCGAATGACGTAATCACCGCTTCCCTGCCGCCGCTTTGCAGGAAGCGCAGCACCGACTCAACTTTCGGCCCCATGTTGCCGGGCGGGAAATGTCCTGCCCGGTGGTGTTCCTCCAACTCCGCTGCGGTCACGCGAATAAGCGGCGTCTGGCCCGACTTCTTGTAATTCAGATAGACATAGTCGGTATCGGTCGAGATCACAAACAGGTCAACCCCAAGCTCGGCAGCGAGCAGCGCGGAAGCGCGATCTTTGTCAATGACCGCCTCCACGCCCTTCGTGACGCCTTGTTTCGAAATCACCGGAATGCCGCCACCGCCCGTGGAGACCACCAGCGCTCCTTGATCCACCAGGGTGCGAATGACATCCAACTCGATAATCTCAATCGGCTCGGGAGAGGGCACTACCCGCCGATAGCCACGCGCCGCGTCTTCCACAATGTGCCAACCGAGTTGACGCTGCTTCTCCTCAGCAACCGCCTTGGAATAGAACGGTCCGATCGGCTTCGAAGGGTTTCGCATCGCGGGATCGTCGGACGACACCAGGGTCTGGGTAATCAGGGTGACGACAGGGATTTCCATCCGCGCCGCCGCCAGTTCGTTGTGCAGCGATTGCGCCAGCAGATATCCAATTTCGCCCTGGCTGGCGGCGCCGCAGACATCAAGCGTTTGGCTGTACGCGACATCCGAGGCCCGCTCCGAGCGCAGCAACTGCGCGCCCACCTGCGGCCCATTGCCATGCGTAATCACCAGGTGATAGCCGAGCCGGATTAGCCCCAGAATCGCCGCGGCCGTCCGGCGAGTGTTCGCCAGTTGCTCGGCAATCGTGCCTTTCTCGCCTGCTCGAATCAGAGAGTTGCCGCCAACCGCAACTAATGCAGTTTTCGACATAAAGAATCCTTAATGCCGGTGGTGGACCGAAGACAGCCAGTGAAGCTGGTTGCAACGCCAGTTGGCTTCGATCCGTCGAACCCGGAACCTTGTTTAGCGCGATAACGTTTAGCGCACCAACTCCAGCATGGCGTCGCGAACAATTTCCTGCTGCACCGTGTCCACAGCCTTGTCCGTCATCAGTTCCAGCATGATCGCCTTTTGGGCGTGCAGCCGGTTCTCTGCCTGCTGAAAGACGAAGGAGCGTGGCGAGTCAATCACCTCGTCGGTGACCTCATCGCCCCGATGTGCTGGTAAACAGTGCAGGAAAATAGCCTCAGGCTTGGCGCAACCAAAAAGCTTCGCGTTCACCTGGTAGGGACGGAATATCTCCTCCCGGTGAGCCGCTTCCGACTCCGAGCCCATGCTGGTCCAGACGTCGGTATAAACCACGTCCGCGCCGAAGCAAGCCAACTCGGCGTCGTTGGTCACAGTGATCGCAGCCTTGGTCTGGCCGCACAGCTTACCGCACCAATCCACGCTCTCCCCATCCGGCTCGTACCCCGGAGGAGTTGCCACCCACACGTTCGCACCCAACTGGGCACCTGCAAACATCAGCGATCGCGCAACGTTGTTACCATCGCCGACGTAGGCGACCTTCAGTCCGGCGATCTGACCTTTTACTTCCAGCATGGTCAGATAGTCGGCCATGGCCTGGCAGGGATGGCTGAAATCCGTCAGCCCGTTAATGACAGGAATGCCGGCGTGTTTCGCCATCTCCACCACGATTTCATGGGCGAAGGTGCGAATCATGATCGCCTGCACCATGCGTTCGAGGTTCTTGGCGACATCATGCACCGACTCCCGCTTGCCGAGACTGATCTCGGCAGGCGAAAGATAGAGCGAGTGTCCGCCAAGTTGCTCCATACCAACATCGAAGGTGACGCGCGTGCGCAACGATGGCTTCTCGAAAATCATGGCCAGCGTTTTGCCCTTCAGCGCGCCTGCGAAGATAGATGGATTGGCCTTCACCTGGCAAGCCACATGCAGAAAGTGCCGGATCTGCTGCGGCGTGAAGTCACGAATCGAGAGGAAGTCTTTGGGAATCATGCTACCTCCCTACGCCTGCCAACGCCGGCTTGTGCGCTTCGGTGAACTGCTCCAGCAATTCCGTGATCGCTGGTTTGCCCATCTCCTCGACTTCGTAACGTACCCGCACGCTCGGCTTGTCGAGGCGGATCGCCTTCGCCAGATCGATGGGCGTCGCCACCAACACCAAATCGCAGGGGACGCGACGAATCGTCTCCTCCAACTCGTGGCGCTGCATCTCGCTGTAGCCCATGGCCGGTAGCACTTTGCCGAGATGCGGGAACTTCTCGAACGTTTTCTGGATGGTTCCCACCGCGAATGGTCTCGGATCGACCAATTTGGCCGCGCCGAACCGATTGGCTGCAACCACTCCCGCTCCGTATGGCATTTCGCCGTGCGTCAGCGTCGGACCGTCTTCCACTACCAAAACCCGCTTGCCCCTGATCAGCGATGGATCTTCGACGCTGACCGTGCACGCGGTCTCGATGACCTGCGCCGCGGGATTGTACTGAGCGATGTTCTGCCGTACCACCTGCACCGACTCGGGATTGGCGGTATCAACTTTATTAATGATCAGCACATGCGCGCTGCGGAAGTTCACTTCCCCGGGATAGTACGCAAGCTCGTGTCCTGCGCGGTGAGGATCGAGAACGACAATGTCGAGATCAGGCTTGTAGAACGATGTGTCGTTGTTTCCTCCGTCCCAAAGTATGATGTCGCCTTCCTGTTCGGCCTGATGCAGGATGTCTTCGTAATCGACACCCGCATAAACCGTCGTGCCCTCCATGATGTGAGGCTCATATTCCTCACGTTCTTCAATCGTGCACTCGTATCTCTCGAGGTCGGCGAAGGTGGCGAAGCGTTCCGCCCGCTGGGCAACCAGGTCGCCATACGGCATGGGGTGACGGACGACGACTGGGTGCCAATCCAGGTTCCGCAGTTCCGTCGCGATGCGGCGGGAAACGGGACTCTTGCCGCAACCCGTACGAACCGAGCACACGGAGATCACGGGCACCTTCGCGACCAACTGCGTGTGCTCCGCGCCCAAAAGCCAGAAATCAGCTCCAGCGGCCGAGGCGCGCGATGCCAGGTGCATCAGCGTGGCGTAGGCCACGTCGCTGTACGAGAACACCACCACGTCAATGCGCTCGCCGCGGATAACTTCTTCCATCCGGTTCTCTTCCACGATCGGAATGCCCATGGGATACAGCGAACCCGCCAACTGCGGCGGATAATGGCGTCCTGCAATGTCTGGAATTTGTGTAGCGGTAAAGGCGATGACTTCAAATTCAGGATTGTTACGGAAGACTACGTTGAAATTATGAAAATCTCGTCCAGCAGCACCTAGGATGAGGACACGTTTCATTTTTTGTGAGAAGCGTCATTAGACCCATGAAGTGGGGACCCCTTCCCTCCTGCCAAGATAGTCGTCTTCTTCCAGTGCCTTCGCTGTGAGCGCTATCACGTATCCATGCGACGGAGAACACCGGGCCCTGTGTCTAGCCCGCGAGTAGCCCATTCTTTGCGGGTGCCCCATCCTTTGCCTTCTTTTGGCAAAGGGTGGGATGAAGGATGTCGCGACCGCCATCCCTGTCCCAGCGGCGGCGCCGCGACGTGCTTTTAGGCGTGGGCGTGAGCCCGCGCACCAGGCCCCAACATTCCCTCAGCCGCGGAGCGGCGTTTCATAATTTAGTGGAAGCACCACGCTTCAGCGTGTTGAAACAGGGTATGCGGAAAGAATGCCGGGCTTTAGCCCTGGGCGCTTTGCTTCCCATCAACAGCTGTAAACTGCACGAGACGTTACTTAGGTTCAGCGTGGATGGGTCTGTTGTTTGTACCACACAGCCAAATCGCGTCCACGCGACGCAGCTGTAGAGATTCCACACCGCCCCCATTGAATTCGACAGTTCCAACAAAGTTCGTCTCGTCGAACGTCCCACGCAGCTTAACCGGCACCGTGTGAACAACTTCTTTCCCCGAAGAATCTTCAATTTGCTGCGGCCATATACCGTCAATCGTTAGAGTCGTTCCCGCAGCGCGTCCGCGCAGAGGTGCGCCGTCCGTGGTCGGCGCTCCCTCATAGTCGTACAGCAGCGCGTTAATCGTGTTGTCCTGTCGCACGATGAAAGCTAACTCTATTCCGACAACGTCGCCAGCCTCTTCGACGTAAGTCGCGTTTGAATAGACTCGCATTCCCGAGGTTTGAGCGCATTCATGCTGAGCGTGCTGTTGGGCAACAGTCGGCAGAGTCATAACGAACAGCAGCGCGGATCCCACGATTGCCTTCTTCACAGCCAGCACCTTACACGCAGCTCCGTTCCACAATCAATGTTGTAAACAGCCATTTGTCATATGCTTCCTCCGAACGCGTACTCCCTAAGAGGAAGAGCCTGGGAATCTCACGAATCAAGTACCCAATCTGATTTTCCCCGTGTCCTCCGTGGTGAAATCCTAACCTCACCCTCGCCAAGATGCGGCGGGGAACTCCCCAACGTGTCACACCTCACATCTCGATGTGACAGCGGTCACTTCATCTTGGGCATATGCTGGGCAAAAATCGAACTATCGTTCGGTATCGGGTAGATATCTCAACCGCAACGTAAGTCCATCCGCGACGGCGATTCAGGTGGGGAGATTACAAACACCGCAACCCTCCAGGTTCCCGCGCTAAGGAACAACAGCATGGCTAAAGGATCGGTACAAATCGTAGTAGAGCGTTGTAAGGCTTGCGGATTCTGCGTGGAGTTTTGTCCCTCGCATGCCTTGGCTCTTTCTTCCGCCTTCAACGCCAAGGGTTATCATCCGCCCAACCTGGTTCATCCCGAGAAATGCAGCGGCTGCGATCTTTGCGGCATGTACTGCCCTGATTTCGCCATCTTCGGATTTAAGAACGAAGCCGAGAAGCCAGCCGCAACAGCAAAAGCCGAGCCGCAGACCACCGCGCCGCTTCCGGCCAATAATAACGAGGAGGCCGCGAATGAAGATGCACGCTGATCCCGCTGGCGTTCTGACCGGCTCACACTTTCTGGACGGCGATCATGCCTGTTGTGAAGGTGCTTTGGCAGGCGGAGCAAGGTTCTCTGCCGGATACCCCATTACACCTTCAACAGAAGTCGTCGAGCGCTTCGCCGCTCGTGTTCCCACCGTGGGTGGGACCTTCATCCAGATGGAAGACGAGCTCGCCGCATCGATTGCCATTCAAGGCGCGGTGTGGGGAGGAGCCAAGGCTTTCACCGTGACTTCCGGCCCCGGCTTCTCGTTAATGATGGAGCACATTGGCTTGGCCGCCATGACCGAGACCCCGTGCGTGTTTGTCGATGTGCAGCGCGGCGGTCCTTCGACCGGATTGCCCACCCTTCCTGCCCAGGCTGACATGATGCAGGTGCGCTGGGGATCGCATGGAGACTACGAGGTGATCGCGCTGTGTCCGAACTCTCCACAGGAGTGCTTCGATCTCACCGTCACCGCATTCAACATGGCGGAACAGTACCGCTGCCCGGTCTTTGTCATGATGGACGAGGTGGTGGGTCATATGACCGAGAAGGTTGTGATTCCGCCGCCCGAGCAGATCGAAGTTACGCCCCGCCGCTACACCCTTCTTCCTCCGGGCGAGTTCAACGCCTACGAACCGCGCGAAGACCTGGTTCCTGACATGCCGCGCGTCGGCGAGGGCTACAACGTCCACGTCACCGGACTGACTCACGACGAGCGTGGTTATCCCAACATGACGCCTGACGTTCAGGACAAACTGGTGCGCCGCTTACAGGACAAGATCCTCAAGAACTCTGACAAGATCGTGCTGTTCGAAGAAGCACAAGTCGAAGGCTCGGAAGTTGTCGTGGTGTCGTACGGAATCACCTCACGCGTGGCCCAGCGAGCCATCGAGATGGCCCGTGACCAGGGCGTGAAGGTCGGCAAGTTCCGCATTATCACGGCGTGGCCCTTCCCTGAGAAGAAGATCAAGGAGATCGCCTCCAAGACGAAAGCTATCGTGGTCGTGGAACTCAATCTCGGCCAGATGGTTCGCGAAGTCGAGCGTGCCGTCTCCGGCAAAGTGCCCGTACGTTTCGTAGGACACGCTGGCGGCAGCGTTCACAAGCCTGAACAAATTCTGAAGGCCATCATGGAGGTGGCGCGATGACGACCCTTCCCATCCACACGAATCCTACCGACCCGTTTTTGCGGATGGACCGCATTCCGCACATCTGGTGCCCGGGATGCGGCATCGGCACCAGCGTGAATGCATTCAGCCGCGCGCTGATCGACGCCAAGATCGACCTGAAGAACCTGGCCATCGTTTCGGGAATCGGCTGCACCGGCCGCGTTGCCGGATACGTCAACCAGGATTCCTTCCATACCACGCACGGTCGCGCACTGCCCTTCGCAACCGGTTTGAAGCTGGCTAATCCCAAGCTCAACGTAGTGGTGTACTCCGGTGACGGCGACTTGTTTGCCATCGGTGGCAACCATCTGATCCATGCCGCTCGCCGAAACGTGGACTTGAAGGTAATTTGCATCAACAACCTGATCTACGCCATGACGGGCGGGCAAACGGCGCCTACCACGCCAGGATCGGTCATTACTTCCACCAATCCTTACGGCACATTCGACTCGTCCTTCAACTTGCCGTACCTGGTGGAGGCTGCAGGCGCAGTCTATGTGGCACGCTGGACCACGTTCCACGTTCGCCAAATGGCACGTGCCATGCAGGAAATGTTTTCCAAGAAGGGCTTCTGCTTCCTCGAAGTTTTGTCGCCGTGCCCCACGCTCTACCAGCGGCGCAACAAGATGGGCGACGGCCTCGACACCATGATCTTCTACAAGGAACACAGCAAGGTGCGCAACGGTGCTCCCACGAGTGAAGTCGCTCTCAGCAAGGCTGGAGAAATTGTTGTGGGTAAGTTTGTGGACCGCGAGCGCAGCGACTATCGCGACCTGATGCACGACAAGATGGTCGAGAGCCTGGGCGATCGTTACGTGGAAAGTGAGGTATGCGAATGCGAAATGTAACTGAAATCCGCATCTCGGGATTTGGCGGCCAGGGGGTCATCCTGTCGGCCATCGTGATTGGGAAAGCTGGATGCATCTACGAGAATGGTTACTCGACCATGACCCAGGCATTCGGCCCAGAAGCACGCGGTGGTGCCTGCAGTGCACAGGTCATCCTCTCTAACGAGCCAATTCTCTATCCCTATGTAACTCGGCCTGACATCCTGGTCACCATGTCGCAGGAAGCCTATTCGCTCTTCGCTCCTCAACTGAAGGAAGACGGCATTCTGATCATCGAGCAGGACCTGGTGCGCATCGACAAACTCCCCGCGGGAGTGCGCGTCTTCAGTTTGCCGGCTACTCGGCTTGCCGAAGAACTCGGCAAGCGCATGGTGATGAACATCGTCATGGTGGGTTTCTTCGGAGCGGTTACCAGCCTGCCCAGTCCCGACGCGCTCCGCCAGGCCATAGCAGACTCAGTACCTCCGGCTTTCCGCGAACTGAACTTGAAGGCGTTCGACAAAGGTTTCGAATATGGAAAGAACAATCTAGGTGGCGTAGTCGAGAAGGACGACGAGCCGATAGAAGTCTCGGCACTCGAACACTAAAGATTAATCAACTCTAAGCAAAAGCCGGCCATGACCTATGGTCGGCTTTATTTTGGTACGCAAAAAGCCCCAGGGTATGAGTTGGCCATGAAAGCGAGCATACCAAATCGGGAATCCGGTCGATTTTCCCGACGAAAGTTCTTGACCACAAATCAAAACGGCCGCATACTTCGCTCGTTGGCACTAGCCTGCTTTATGCATGAACGCTGCGGAGATCGACTTCTGGGGACGACATCGAGGCGATGGTGTTGATGGCATCGTGCAGCGTCCGGTGCGGTGTGTTGTGAGGACCACTGGTTTGTCGGAACAGGCTAGCTCTGAGATTTCTGGGCACAGTGCTTCCCCGAAACGCCGTCTGTGTAACTTCGAAGATTATGTTTCGGGCCAGGCGAGGCCGTCTTATCCCGTCGAGGCTCCGAGTGCCAGCGCCACTTGCCGGAAAGTAGATAGAAACGGGAACGACGCGGGCAGATGCACCACCACGCGGCGAACCGAACCCAGCACCCGGGCACCGAGTTTCAGCAACCGTTCACGGATGGTCCAGACTTGAGCTCGGGCACAGCTGGTGTGCGCGGCTTGCAGACGTAACTCCTGCATCAGCACATAAGCGGCGGCGGTCAACAGCACACGGAACTGGTTAGCCCAGAAGTCGCTGCAACTGGTGCGGTCGATCTGAAGGTCGTGCAGTTCTTTGATCCTGTTCTCGATATCGCCGCGCTGGCAGTAGACCTGTTCGTAGAGCCACTGCGGACTCTGCTTCATGTTGGTGATGACAAAGCGTGGGTTGTCTTTCGGCGTCTTATCCTGGGCCAGTACGACCTCGGCCTTGATGATGATGCGACGTTGTCGCGGCCAGGTTTGGGCCGCATAGTTGGCTTCGCTGTAGACGTGCTCGGTCTGGCCGCTCTGCCGCGAGAGCCTGCGGGCCTGCCGCATGGCAGGTTTGGCCTTGCGCTTCAACACCGCGTTTTTGGCCATGGCAATGACGTACTCAAGGTTGGACTCGGCATCCAGAAAGTCGAGCAACTCGGGATGCGCGAAGCCGCCGTCGAGGCGCACCCGGATACGCGCACCTGGAAAGCTGTAGGAGATCATATTGATCAGACGACGCAGGATCCCCTTGGCTCCGACTGCGGCGGTCACATTGCCGGGACGCAACACGGCGGCGCACAGATACTGTTCAGCTTCATTGTTGAAGCTGACGAAACCCATCACTGGCAGGTAGCACCAGCTGTCGTAGTGTCCGTTGAAAAACGATAACTGCTGAGCCCCGTGGGTTGGGTCGTCGGTCGGGTCAAGGTCGAGGGTGACGAGGCGGGCGCGTCCACCCAACCGCTGGGCATGGCGTTCCATCACGCTGTCGGCCAGGGCTTCGCCCAGACGGTAGAGTTCTCTCGGCCGGATGGAGTTTTCAAAGCGCGACAGGGTTGGCTGCGAAGCCAGCTCACGGCCTGTGATGGGATCGCGATCGAGCAACATCTTGTGAATGGGGTCGGCAGACAGGCGCGCCGAGTCGTTGGCATCCGGATAGCCGCAGGCAATCGAGAACACGCGCTGCGCTAACAATTCGCGCAACGAATGATCGACCTTGCCCGCTTGCCGTAGGTCTCGCAGACACCCGGCCAGACAGCCGATCAATCCGTAGCGGCGGTCAGCAGCCTTCAGCAGGATGGCTCCGCCATCGGAACTGCCATTCAGTTGATCGAACTGCAACACAACGGGCTTTCCGAAAATCTCTGGGAACAACAGACACTGTGTTGTGCTATCGTCGGACACGCGGAAGCCTTTCTTCTTGCTTCAAACACTGATTTGACACCATGTTTGTAGCAGAAGAGAGATTCCGCGTCTTCATTTTCAGGAATTATTCAGGCTAATCTTCCGAAATGGCGAGCCGATTGATTGCTGAGTCGTGTTAAGTGAAGGTATATTTTTGCAGCTCGAGGCATCAAGGCCTCGTGGGAGGATAACTGTGTCCAGATTCTCAGCATGTAACCCAATGATCCGCTCGACGGCGTTTGGCACGGTGCTGTTGCTCGTGTCTTGCGCTATGGTCTTTGCCCAGGGTTTCCAGCCAGCGAACACCTCCAATGCCAGGCAGTTTGTCGGTACGTGGCAAGCCAGCTTCAACGGGAGTCCGTTTCTTACGGTCACCTTCACCATGGCCGACAATAAGGTCACCGGAAGTGCGAGTCACGCAGACATTGACCTCAACCAAGCCGGAGAGCTTACAAAGGCCGAGGCTAAGGATGGAGAAGATCCAATCACCGATGTTCAGGTTAAGGGCGACCTGCTGCGGTTCACTACCAAGAACGCTGACGGGTCGGAATACTCTCTACAAGCCGAACTGAGGCTAATCGGACCCGACAAGGGGGAGATCCGCATGCTTGGCATACCTCCAGATGTGCCTTCACCCAAACCTTGGCAGGTCACCCGAGTGTCGCCGAAGCAGGGAGGAGGGGCCCTCAGATAACTGTTTTAAACAGAACATATCGTACGTTATCCGGCAATGACTGGTGTCACCCGGTAGAATTTCTTCCAGCCATGAAACGTGTCCTCGTCGCCACCTCCAATGAAGGCAAGATCCGCGACCTGATCGGCGCGGCTGTCGTCCACGGCATTGAAATCGCAACTCTGCCCAACTTCGCCGCTTTTCCCAGCGTGATCGAAGATGGACTCACCTTTGAGGCCAACGCCAGCAAGAAGGCCGAGCAGTACAGCCATTACAGCGACGGTGAACTGGTGATCGCCGACGATTCCGGTCTCGAAGTCGATGCGCTGCAGGGTGCGCCGGGAGTGCGTTCGGCACGTTACGCCGCCGACGAACACAATGCCCTCGACGAGTCCGCCAATAGTAACGACGAGGCCAACAATGCGCGGCTGCTGCGCGAGCTGCACGATGTTCCCGACGAGTTCCGCACCGGCCGCTTCGTCTGCGTGATCGCCGTGGCGCACAACGGACACACCCTGGCAACGTTTCATGGTAAAGCCGAAGGCGTCATCCTGCACGCGCCGCGCGGCTCCAACGGCTTTGGCTACGATCCGTTGTTCTTCTTTCCTGAGATCGAGAAGACCTTCGCCGAACTCAGCGCGGAGGAGAAGGCAGAGCACAGCCATCGCGGAGCCGCCTTCCGCCAGTTTCTGGAGTGGGCGGACCATCTCAATGACCTGCATCCTCACAAGGCTCAGTGACGCACGTCACCACGAGCGCGCCAGCCCTCTCCATTATCCTGAGTGAGCATCTGGGAGATGTCTCGTGCATTGTGCGAGGGTTGTCCGGAATCAAACATAAGTTATTGAGTTTCTTGACTTACGCACTTTGCGAACTTGATAATGCAAGGTTCGCCTTATCATCCTGCGAATCATCTATAAGGAGTCGGCGTCGTGGCTTCATCCGCCAGTCCCATCGAAAAGGGCACCATTCAGATTCCGAAAGGGGTTCCCTCGCTTCGTGCCGGCGAAGGCAACTCGTTCCTGCTGCGCAGGTTGCATTCCCTGACCGGCATCATTCCCATCGGCGCATTCCTGATCGAGCACTTCATCTCGAATTCCGAGGCGACGAAGGGAGCGCTGGCCTATAACGACCAGGTCAAGTTCCTGACCGGCCTGCCGTTTGTGGCGGTATTGGAGTGGGGCTTTATCTTTCTCCCCCTGCTCTATCACGCGCTCTACGGCTTCTACATCTGGTATCGCGGCGAGTCGAACGTAGGCGAGTATCCCTGGACCGGCAATTGGCTCTATACCTCGCAGCGCTGGACCGGCATGGTCGCCTTCTTCTATATCGTCTACCACCTGTATTACATGCGATTCAGCGGCGTGCATCTGATGAACGGTGGTTACAACTCCGCGTTCTGGAAGGTGCAGCACGAGTTCCAGAATCCCTGGGCAGTCGCGGCCTACGTCATCGGCATCACCGCGGCATCGTGGCACTTCTCCTACGGCCTGTGGCTGTTCTGCGCCAAGTGGGGCATCACGGTTGGCGAGAAGGCACGCAAGCGCTTCGGCTATTTATGTCTCGGAGTGGCAGTTGCGCTGGTCGCGATCGGGTTGATCACGATCCGCGCTTTCATCAGCGCTCCCCTGGTTCCGGAACCCAGTCCAGTTTCGACATTTGAAAGCACGTCTTTGCATTAGATTGACGCATTCATCCGGGCGGCTGGTCCGCCTTATTTGAAGCTACGTAAAGATCATCATGGCTAATCCTAAGATCATTGTTGTGGGTGGTGGACTGGCAGGACTTTCAGCCTCCATCAAGATTGCCGAGATGGGAGGTCACGTTGACCTCTTCTCCATCGTCCCGGTCAAACGGTCTCACTCGGTCTGCGCCCAGGGTGGCATCAATGCCGCCAAGAACCTGAAGGGCGAGGGCGACTCCACTTGGCAGCATTTCGACGACTCCGTGTACGGCGGCGACTTCCTGGCCAACCAAGCGCCGGTGAAGGCGATGTGCGAGATGGGGCCGGGCATTATTGACCTGCTCGACCGCATGGGCGTCCCCTTCAACCGCACGCCGGAAGGTCTACTCGATTTCCGCCGATTCGGTGGGACGCTCTACAACCGCACTGCGTTCGCCGGCGCCACCACCGGGCAGCAGTTACTGTATGCGCTCGATGAGCAGGTACGCCGCTACGAGGCCGAAGGCAAGGTCACCAAGTACGAAGGCTGGGAGTTTCTCTCGGCGGTACTCGACGAGCAACGCGTCTGCCGCGGCATTTGTGCCATGGACCTGCGCAGCATGCAGGTCAACACCTTCCCCGCTGAGGCCGTGATCATCGCTACCGGCGGCATCGGAGCGATCTTCGGCAAGTCCACCAACTCGGTGGTCTGCACTGGGTCGGCGCAGTCGGCGCTTTATCAGCAGGGCGCGTATTACGGGAACGGCGAGTTCATCCAGGTGCACCCGACCTGCATTCCGGGAGAAGACAAGCTGCGCCTGATGTCGGAATCGGCGCGCGGGGAAGGTGGCCGCGTGTGGGTCCCGCGGCAACAGGGCGACAAGCGGGATGTGAAGAGCATCCCGGAAAGCGATCGCTGGTACTTCCTGGAAGAGTGGTATCCCAAGTACGGCAACCTCGTACCCCGCGACATCGCGACCCGCGCTATCCATAAGGTCGTATACGAGCACAACCTTGGCATCGATGGGTCGCCAATGGTGTACCTCGACCTGACACACATCGATCGCGCCACGCTTGACCGCAAGCTCGAAGGCATCCTCGAAATTTACGAGAAGTTCGTGGGCGACGATCCGCGAGATGTGCCGATGAAGATCTTCCCCGGCATGCACTACACCATGGGCGGCCTGTGGGTGGACGACGATCAGAAGACCAACATCCAGGGCCTGTATGCCTGCGGCGAGGCGGACTACTCGATCCACGGCGCCAACCGCCTCGGCGCGAACTCCCTGCTGTCGTGCATTTACGGTGGATTCATCGCCGGCCCTGGCGCCGTGAGCTATGCCCGCAACGTGATTAAGAGCGGCCAGGCCACCAGCTCGACCGTGTTCGACTCGGAGAAGAAGCGGCAGCAGGAAATCAACAGCCGCCTGATGAACAACGACGGCACGGAGAATCCGTTCCTGCTGTGGCGCGAACTGGGCGACACCATGACCAAGAATTGCACCGTTATCCGCTACAACAAGAATCTGCAGGAGACGGACGCCAAGCTGGTCGAGTTGCTGGAGCGCTATCGCCACGTCAACTTGAGCGACCGCACGATGTGGGCGAACACCTCATTCGTGTTTGCGCGGCAACTTTATAACATGCTGCAACTGGCGCGCGTGATTACCCAGGGTGCGGCGTGGCGAAACGAGTCTCGTGGCGCGCATTACAAACCGGATTTCCCCGAGCGCGACGATGCCAATTTCCTGAAGACGACCAAGGCGTACTTCGCGGCCGATGCCGACGAACCGCGCTTCGAATTCGATGCTGTTGACACGTCGCTGATTGTGCCTCGTCCGCGGCGGTATGACGCGGCTACATAAAAAGAAAACGATCATGGCGAACTCAAAAACCGTAATCATCAAGATCAAGCGCCAGGACACCCCGACCTCCAAGCCTTACTGGGAGGAGTTCGAGTTGCCCTACCGTCCCGGCATGAACGTCACGTCATCGCTGATGGACATCGCCGCCAACCCGGTCACCAAGGACGGCAAGAAGACCACGCCGGTAACCTACGACTCCAATTGCCTGGAAGAGATCTGCGGCTCCTGCGCGATGCTCATCAACGGCAAGGCCCGCATGGCCTGCTCGGCGCTGATCGATAAGCTGGAGAAGCCGATCAAGCTGGAGCCGTTCTCCAAGTTCCCCGTGGTGCGAGATCTGTCGGTGGACCGCAGCGTGCTCTTCGAGAACCTGAAGAAGGTGAAGGCGTGGGTGCCGGTGGACGGAACTTACGACCTCGGTGCCGGCCCGCGTCAGTCGGCCGAGCAGCAGGAAGAAGCCTATCCCCTGTCGCGCTGCATTTCGTGCTGCTGCTGCATGGAAGCTTGCCCGCAATTCAACGAGCACACCGGGTTCGTCGGCGCGGCCACGATCTCGCAGGCGCGCCTGTTCAACACTCATCCCACGGGCAAGGCGCTCAAAGTCGAACGCCTGAAAGCGCTGATGGGCGATGGCGGCATCCAGGAATGTGGCTACGCGCAGAATTGCGTCGAGGTCTGCCCCAAAGATATTCCGCTCACCAAGTCAATCTCCGACGTCGGCGGACAGGTCATGTGGCAGGCGATGAAAGATCTGTTTAGGACGTAGGAGTTATTCGTAGTTTTGTTTGAGAAATTGGCCTAGCGACGCGATTAGCACAGTCGCCGCATTTGGATGGGTCCGGGAGATATGCTGGGTCATCCACAAGTCACAAATGATCGTTAGACAGAGCCGCGCAGCGGCGGCGGCGGTTTCAGCCCGGGGCGCAAGCCCCGGGTACGAGGCGTAGTAAGACGAAGGAGCCGCGTAGCGGCGACCGCAACGCCCCTCGCCACCCCCCTTCATTTACAATCCAATCACATCAACATTATTGGTTGGAGCCCATTCATCTTCATGAATTACTTCCCCCGGCTGATCATCCTGGTTGCCCTCCTCTCAACTTTCTCTCACGCACAAACTCCTCCTCCCGCGAACCCGAATCCGCCCAAGCCCGCTGCGAAAGCCGTGACGATCTCACCCAATGGCGTCGCCACCGGCTGGCAGGCAATCCACAATTCCGCCCTGGTCATCGACACCCACGCCGACACGCCCGGCCGCTTCGTGGACGAGAAGTTCGATCTCGCGCAGGACGCGGGCAAGGGCTACATGGACTTCAGCAAGATCAAGGCCGGCAACCTGGGTGCGGAGTTTTGGTCGATCTGGGTCGATCCTAAGGTCTACAAGGGACAGGAAATCAAGCGCGCGCTCGACATGATCGATTCGGTGTACGAGCAGGCGCGACGGCATCCCGACAAAATGATGATGGCTTACAGCACCCAGGACATCCTGGCCGCGCATCGCCAGCACAAGCTGGCCTCGCTGATGGGCGTCGAAGGCGGCCACGCTATTCAGGGCGACATCCGCGTGCTGCGCGACTACTACCGCCTGGGCGTACGCTACATGACGCTTACCTGGTCAAACACCAATGAGCTCGGCGACTCCAGCGGCGACATGGACGACAAAAGCATCGAGCACCACAAGGGCATCACCGATTTCGGACGCCAGATAGTCCGCGAGATGAACCGCATGGGCATGATGGTCGACATTTCGCACGTTGCCGACCGCACGTTTTTTCAGGCGCTGACCACCAGCCGCGCTCCGGTGATCGCCTCGCATTCATCCTCGCGCGCCCTGACCAACGCTCCGCGCAATATGACCGACGACATGCTGGTCGCATTGGCGCGCAACGGCGGAGTCGCCCAGGTCAACTTCTACTGCGGCTTCATCTCGCAAAAGTGGGTGGACCGCGCCAAGGAACTGAAGGCGGCAAAGGACCCGGATTATGAAAAGGTGCAGGCACTCTTCATGACCGAACACACACCGCAGTCGATGCAGCAACTCTACGATGCGGAAGCGGTGCTCGAAAAGAAGCTGCCACGCCCTCCGCTCACCGACCTCATCGATCATATCGACCACATGGTGAAGATCGCGGGCGTCGATCATGTGGGCATCGGCTCCGACTTCGACGGCATCGATTGCGCTCCCGAAGGCATGAACTCCGCCGCCGACTTGCCCAAGATCACTGAGGCACTTTACCAGCGGGGATATAAAGCGGCCGACATCCAGAAGATTCTTGGCGGCAACCTGATGCGCGTGTTCACCGAGGTGGAAAAGACCGCCAAACAGATTCAAGCGGAAGAGGCCCATCAGGACACGCGCCATGAGGTCGCGCCTGACGCTCAACCGCACTGACTCGATATTTACAATTGGGAGATGACTATGCGTAATTTTCTAACTGCAATTCTTTGTCTGACGCTGGTCGGATTCGCCAGCGCTCAGACCGGCAGCACCCCCGCAAAGAAACCTGCGGCCACCAAACCCGCCGCCAAGCCAGCCACGGCCGCACCCGCGGCGGCTACCGGACCAGTACAGGCAGTCTTTGAAACCACGGTGGGCAACATCACCTGCACGCTGTTCCCCGACAAAGCGCCAATCACCGTGGATAATTTCATCGGACTCGCAACCGGCAAGAAGGACTGGAAGAACCCGGCCAGCGGCGCGACCATGCACAACAAGCCGCTCTATGATGGCACCGTTTTTCATCGCGTGATCCCGAACTTCATGATCCAGGGTGGAGATCCGCTGGGCAACGGCACCGGCAGCCCAGGCTTCAGCTTTCGAGACGAACAAAGCGACCTGACTTTCGATGTTCCCGGACGCCTCGCCATGGCCAACAGCGGCCCGAATACCAACGGTTCGCAGTTTTTCATCACCGAAGTCCCGACTCCCCACCTCAACGGTCATTACAATTTGTTCGGACAGTGCGACAACATCGATCTCGTGAAGCAGATTGCCCGCCTCTCGACCGACCCACGTAACGATCGGCCGTTCAACCCGCCGAAGCTCACGCACGTGAAGATCATCGATCCGCGTCACCCGGCGACAACGCCTCAAAAGAAAACGAACACCGCCACCACGCCGAAGAGCACGACTACGAAGAAGCCTGCGCCTACGCCCACCAAGCCGCAGTAGGCTTCAGACCGAACGAAAGAATGCCGGGCCTCGTGCCCGGCATTGTCTTGCACCCATGTAACGTTTGAATTTCACGAATCGATAGCCGACTGAATATGAATATCTGGTCAGGTCAGCGTATTTTCGCGGTGCGTGTGAATATGAACTGAACCGCTGGGTATTCGTCCCATCCCTGGTAAATGCCATTGCTGAGGTGCACCATGCAAGCCTTACAGGACGTCGTTCGTACCGGCACAACTCCCGCTGACTTGAAACAGGCAATTCTCGACAACCTTTACTACGCCCAAGGCCGCATTCCGCAACTAGCCACCACCAACGATTGGTACATGGCGCTCGCCTTCGCAATTCGCGACCGCATGATGAACGACTGGATTCGAGCGTTCGCTCGGGTTCGTCGCGATCCGGTGAAAGTTGTCAGTTACCTCTCAGCCGAATTCCTGATCGGTCCTCAGCTGGGCAATAACCTGCTCAACGTGCATGACATTCGTGACGAAGTTGCAATCGCGGTCGCCGACCTTGGACTGAACCTCGAGGATCTCCTCAATCACGAACCCGAGCCGGGCCTTGGCAATGGCGGGTTGGGAAGGCTCGCCGCGTGCTACATGGAATCGCTCACGACCCTCAACCTCGCAGCCATCGGTTACGGCATCTATTACGAATTCGGGCTCTTTCATCAGGACCTCCAAAACGGTTGGCAGGTAGAGAAGACGGACAAATGGCTCAGCATGGGGAATCCATGGGCATTCTGCCGGCCTGAAATTACTCACTACGTCGGCACCGGCGGACACACCGAGCAATACCACGATGAACAGGGCCGGTTCCGGGCTCGTTGGACTCCCGAAAATGTCGTAAGGGGCGTGGCCAACGATATACCCGTGGCGGGGTACGGAACCTCGATGACCAACTTCCTCCGCCTATGGTCCTCCGAGGCGATCGACTCGTTCGACTTTCAGGCTTTCAACAAGGGTGACTATTACGACGCCGTGCGCGAAAAGGTCGCCTCGGAGACCATCAGCAAAGTCCTGTATCCCAACGATGAGCCGGAAGCGGGCAAGGTCTTGCGTCTCCACCAGCAATATTTTTTTACCTCCTGCTCATTGCAGGACATGATCCGAATTCACAAGATTCGAGGCTGCGCTATCGATACGTTTCACGAATCGTTCGCTGTCCAGCTCAACGACACGCACCCCTCCATCGCCGTCGCTGAGCTCATGCGGCTGTTCGTCGACATACATGGAATGGAATGGGACACGGCCTGGAACATCACACAAAAGGCACTCGCCTACACAAACCATACCCTTCTGCCTGAAGCCTTGGAGAAATGGCCGCTGCCACTGTTTGGCAAGCTGCTTCCCCGCCATCTCGAGATCATTTACGAAATCAATCGCCGCTTCCTCGACGGCGTGCGCGCAAAATATCCGGGCGATAACGAACGTCTGGCGAGGCTTTCACTGATCGACGAGCACGACCAGAAATACGTGCGCATGGCCAACCTCGCTACGGTTGGATCTCACGCAGTAAACGGAGTCGCCGCCATGCACTCCGAACTTCTGAAGAAGACGGTGCTGCACGACTTTTACGAGCTCGCGCCCGACAAGTTCTTCAATATAACCAATGGAGTCACCCCGCGACGTTGGCTCGCACTCAGCAACCCCGAGCTGTCCCGTCTGATTTCCAGCAAGATTGGCGACGAATGGTTGTGCAATGAAAACAATCTGCGCCAGCTGGAACCTTTTGCCGACGACACCGCATTTCGCAGCCAGTGGCGGCAAGTGAAACAACTCCGCAAGCAAAAGCTCGCTGCCCTGATCAACGAACGCACTGGTATCGCGGTTAATCCTGCCACGATGTTCGACGTCCAGGTCAAGCGCCTCCATGAATACAAACGCCAGCTGCTTAATGTGCTCTACGTCATCACTCTTTACAACCGCGTCAGACACCACACCAGCGCCCAGATAACGCCGCGGACGGTGATCTTCGGCGGCAAAGCCGCGCCCGGCTACTTCATGGCCAAGCTCATCATTAAGCTCATCAACTCCGTGTCCTCCACGATCGATTCCGATCCCGCGGTCCGCGACCGCCTCAAGGTGGTCTTCATCCCCGACTTCAACGTCAAGAGCGGACAGGTCATCTATCCCGCCGCCGATCTTTCGGAGCAGATCTCGACCGCAGGAAAAGAAGCCTCCGGCACCGGCAACATGAAATTCTCCATGAATGGCGCACTCACCATCGGCACCCTCGACGGCGCAAATGTTGAAATTCGCGAGCAGGTTGGAGCGGAGAACTTCTTCCTGTTCGGTCTGACCGCAGACCAGGTGGTGGAACTCAAGCGCAGCGGCTACAATCCGCGCCGCTACTACGACGCCAATCCCGAACTGAAAGAAGCCATCGACCAGATCGGTTCCGGCTCGTTTTCCAGCGGCGACCAGCAATTGTTCCGTCCGATTGTCGATTCCCTGCTAGATCGAGACGAATACATGCTGCTGGCCGACTACCAGGCTTACGTCGAATGCCAGCAAGCGGTCAGCCAAGCCTACCTCGATCAAGAGCGCTGGACTCGCATGTCGATCCTGAATACGGCGCGCATCGGCAAATTTTCGTCCGACCGCTCCATTCGCGAGTACGCCCGGGACATCTGGCACGTGGAGCCGATCGCCCTCGCACTCGAGCCGCCTACGATTTTGAGCGAGCCGGCAGCTCGGTGACCCGGCAGTAACGAGGTTCGTGACAGCTAGTTTGTAAAAGGAAAAAGCCGCGCCCAGTGCCCGGCCTTTTCTTTTGTGTGATCGTCTGGATCGGCGAGCAGCAGAACCGATTCACATACGAGGTGAATCCCCTGCAACATCCAATCAACCTGACCTGCTCTTGCAAAATCAACCCGTCTTGAATCAGAATTACCCCACTTCATCCGCGGGTGGTCCATGCCAGCATCAACAACCCTGACCGCACCAACTGAATATCGCGACCGCAAGCGCTACCTGTGGCTGCTCTCGATCTTCGTGCCCGCGCTGATGAACGGCGGCCTGCTGCTCTACCTGCTCTCGAACCAGGTCGTGATGCTCTGGCTGCCGGTGGCCTTCAATTACATCGTCATGCCGCTGGTGGATTTTCTGATGGGCGAAGACCGCAGCAATCCGCCTGAGTCGGCAATACAGGCTCTGGAAGAAGATCGCTACTACCGCTACATCACCTGCTCCGTTGTACCGGTTCTCTGGGTCACCTACATTTTCGCGGCGTGGTTCGTCGGCCGTCATGCCCTTCCCTGGTACGGAGTGCTGGCCGTCATACTCACAACGGGCAGCGCTGGCGGCTTCTGCATCAACGTCGGCCACGAGTTGGGACACAAGCAGACCACCGTCGAACGCTGGTTGGCAAAGATCATTCTCGCGCCGACGGGATACGGTCACTTCACCATCGAACACAATCGCGGACATCATCTCGACGTCGCCACGCCTGAAGACCCCGCCTCAGCGCGCATGGGAGAAGGTCTCTGGCGATTCGCTTTGCGCGAGCTACCCGGCGCCGCCCGCCGCGCCTGGCGACTGGAAAAAGAGCGCCTCATCCGCTTTCATCAACCGGTCTGGAGCCTGCACAACGATATCCTGCAGCCCCTGCTGATCACGCTGATGTTCTACGTGGCGATGGTCGCGTGGCTGGGAATTCGCGTACTTCCCTTCCTGGTGCTTTCAGCACTCTGGGCCAACTTCCAGCTCACCAGCGCCAATTATGTCGAGCATTACGGACTTCTGCGCCGCCAGTTGGCCGACGGCAGTTATGAGCGCTGCCAGCCTTACCATTCCTGGAACAGCAACCACATGTTCTCCAACTGGGCATTGTTCCACTTGCAGCGGCACTCCGACCACCACACCTATCCCGGACGCCGCTACCAATCGCTGCGCCACTTCGAGCAACTGCCAACTCTGCCCAACGGCTACTTCGGAATGTTCACCGTGGCATACTTCCCGCCGTTGTGGCAGCGCATCATGGATCAGCGTTTGCTACAGGCGGTCAGAGGTGATGCGGGCCGTATTAACTTCGATCCGGCAAAGCGCGCCAGGCTGATCAAGAAGCACGGGCTGCGTGAAGCACAAACTGCATGAAGGTGGGGAGCCGCGAAATTTTGACGGGTTGTCGCGTTCAAATTCAAACGCGGCCAGCAAAGTCTCCTTCACTGGCCGCCTCATTCTAATCTGCTCAAGTTAGCCTAGTCGTAATATTCCAGCCCGAGGTGCGTGATCATTTCCTCGCCCATGAGGTGGCGCATGGTGTTCTTCAACTTCATCGACTGGATGAACAAATCGTGCTCGGGATACAGTCCCGGAGCCGTCATAGGTGACTTGAAGTAGAAGCTCAGCCACTCCTGGATGCCGATTCCGCGCAATTCCGAAGAACGCTTCGCCAGGTCGAGCAGCAGCACCAGATCGAGCACCAGCGGCGCGGCGAGGATCGAGTCGCGGCACAGGAAATCGACCTTGATCTGCATCGGATAGCCGAGCCACCCGAAGATATCGATGTTGTCCCAACCTTCTTTGTTGTCACCACGTGGCGGGTAATAGTTAATCCGAACCTTGTGGAAAATATTGCCGTACAGTTCGGGGTACAACTCGGGTTGCAGAATGTGCTCCAGCACCGACAGCTTGGACTCTTCCTTGGTCTTGAAGGAGCCGGGATCTTCCAGCACTTCGCCGTCGCGGTTGCCCAGAATGTTGGTCGAGAACCAACCACTCAGTCCCAACATGCGCGCCTTGAATCCGGGCGCAAGAATGGTCTTCAGCAGCGTCTGCCCGGTCTTGTAATCCTTGCCGCAAATGGGCGCTTCGTTCTGCTTCGACAACTGCTGGATCACCGGCACATCAACCGTAAGATTGGGTGCGCCGTTGGCGAAGGGTACGCCTTCCTGCATGGCAGCGTAGGCGTACATCATCGAAGGCGGGATGTTCTCGTCGCTGGCGAGCAGGCCCTTCTCGAACGACTCAAGCGTCTGATGTACAGGACCAGCCTGGATGAAGCTCTCGGTCGATCCGCACCAGATCATGACCTGCCGCTCGGTCTTTGACGACTGCTTGAACTCGAGGATGTCTTCACGTAGTTGCTCAACCAGTTCCTTCTTGTTCTTCCCCTTCTTCACGTTGGGGCCATCGAGCTTCTTGACATAGTTCTTGTCGAAGACGGCCTTGCGCGGCTTGATCGACGAAAGGAACGGCTTCACCTGCTCCAGCAGCGAGCGCTCCAACACGCCAGCCTTTCCAGCTGCGGCGTACATGTCGTCTTCAAAAATATCCCAGCCCGTAAAGACCAAATCGTTCAAGCCGGCCAGCGGCACGAAGTCCTTGACCTTGGGCGAGCGCCCGTCAGTGCGCTTGCCGAGGCGAATGGTGCCCATCTGGGTCAGTGACCCAATGGGGCTCGAAATACCTTTGCGTACAGCCTCAACACCGGCGACGAACGTGGTGGCGACGGCGCCCATTCCGGGAATCATGATCCCGAGTTTGCCTGTGGCGGGCGCGAGTTCTCCGCGGCCGGTCTTGCTTGTGTCCTGCGAATTATCAGTTGGCATACGTATCAGTCCGTTTCATGAAGTGTCTGCAAACCTGTTATCTTCTCGTATTCGGCGCAGGCTTGGCAAACTTTGGAACCTGAACGGAACCATTTCGCCCTTCGTTGGCGATATCAAGGATTCGGTGGAAAACGATGCGTAACCAGAAAGTCGCAGTGATTACGGGAAGTTCGAGCGGTATTGGGCTGCTGACAGCGATTGAGTTCGCCCAGAACGGATACTTCGTGGTGGCCACCATGCGTGACCTCAGCCGCTCCACCAAATTGGAGGAGGCCGCGCAAACCGCTGGCGTGCGCCAGCAAATCGACATCCGCCGCGTTGATGTAACTGAATTCGATTCCCTTCCGGGCGTGATCGACGGAATCCTGCGCGACCACGAACGCATCGATGCGCTGGTCAACAACGCCGGATTCAGCGTCGCGGGATTCAGCGAAGACCTCTCGCTCGCGGACATCCGCCATCAGTTCGAGACCAACTTCTTCGGGACCGTCGCTATGAGCAAGGCGGTCATTCCGGTGATGCGGCGGCAAAAGTCAGGCCACATCATCCAGGTCGCCTCGGTTGCCGGACACCTCGGCCAGCCCATGCTCGGCGCGTATTGCAGTTCGAAATTCGCGCTCGAAGGGTGGAGCGAGTCCTTGCGCATTGAAACTCACTCGCTTGGCATCCGCGTCGTGCTGGTCGAACCGGGCGCGTTTGAGACCGACATCTGGACCCGCAATGTCATGATCGGCGCGGGCGCTCTCGATCCCAACTCACCCAACAAGGAACGTAGCCAGCGCTTTTCGGAGTTCGTCAAGCAAAGTGCCAAGCACCGTCGTGATGCCGGCGACGTGGCTCGACTTATCCTGCGCATCGCAAAGGATCCAAATCCCCGTCTGCGCTACATGATCGGCACTGACGCCAAGATGCAGGTTTGGGTGAAGCGGCTGTTGCCGTGGAAGCGCTACGAGCGCCTCGTGGCCAAGGCAGTGAAAATCGATTTGTAGAATCCTCCGGCGCTCACCGCACATCACATCGTGCATCGGTTGACGTTTGCGACGCCTGTCCGTCTCATCCGCAGCAAGTCGCGGGTAGTTCGCTTTCGCAACTGATGGAACAGATGAACGCTCTTCTCTACCCCCGCCCCTGTTGTTGTTGTCGCTAGACCTCTCTCGCGCGTGCGCGGCGCCATTCCATTACAGACCCTGATCTGGCCCGAGGTTCCGGCATTTTCCTTAGCGGCGCGCTGAATTGACACCGATATTCACCAACTTTCGACACAAAAGGAGCATTTCCCTATGAGCAGCAAAGTTCTCCAGGAAGTACTGGCAGCCAACCAAGACTACAGCGCTGAATTTGGCGCAAAAGGCAATCTCGCCATGCCACCGGCGCGGCATTTCGCCATTCTCACCTGCATGGACGCCCGCCTCGACCCGGCGAAGTTCGCCGGACTGGCAGAGGGCGATGCGCACGTCATCCGCAACGCGGGAGGCCGCGCCAGCGACGATGCCATTCGTTCGTTGGTCATCTCCTACAAATTGCTGGGTACGCGCGAGTGGTTCGTCATTCACCACACCAATTGCGGCATGGAGTTTTTCACAAATGAAGTAATGCGAGGCCTGCTGGCGAAAAGCCTGGAGACCGCAGCGTTGACTGAGCAAGGCTTTCACGACATCGGCAGCGGTCCGGGTTCGCGCGCCGGCGAATATATCGAGTGGCTCACCATCGCCGATCAGGCACAGAGTGTCCGCGATGACGTGGCGCGCATCCGTGAGCATCCGCTGGTGCCGGCGAATATCGCGATCTACGGCTACATTTACGACGTGGAGAGCGGCAAGCTGATTGAGGTACCGCAGGCCACCCAGGTGGAAAAAGCGGCTTAGGTTGGTTGAAGGGGCACAGCTTTAGCTGTGCCGTATAACCTGTTCATTTTTGTCGTTCCTCGCGGGCTTCAGCCCGCGGGGAATCTGCTTTTCAGCAGCCTCTTTCGGCCGTTGCGTAACCGAGGTCGAACCCATCCGTGCTTCCCGGATGGATGCGCTTGTTCTATTCCGCCGCTTTGGCGTCCCGTACTCGGTCCCTGACGTGTGACCACACGAAATACGCGATCCCGGCAATCAACACCGCAAGAATGACGCCATCCATGCGATGGAACCACATCTTGATGCGCGGGTCTTTGTCCCACTGTTCGCCCAGCCGCATGCCCACGTAGGCCAGCGCGAAGCACCACGGCCACGAACCGAGGAATGTATAAGCGTGAAACTTGAGGCGCGGCATGCGTGCGATACCCGCCGGCAACGCGATAAACGTCCGGATGACCGGCAGCAGGCGCGCGATCAGCACAGCAATGGCTCCGCGGCGCTCGAAGAACCGATCGGCTACATCGAGCTCGCGCTTGCTGAGAAAAAGGTATCGGCCGAATCGCTCCACCAACGGGCGCCCGCCGAAATAGCCGACCTCGTACGCGAGCACCGAGCCGACATTGCAGCCAATGGCTCCCCACGTGGCGACCGCCAGCAGCGAGAAGCGCCCGGTGTAAACCAGGTAGCCTGAGAACGGCATGATGATCTCGGAAGGCAGCGGAATGCATGCCGACTCAATGGCCATCAGCAGCATCACGCCGCCATAGCCGGCAGCCGAAATTACAGAGGTGATCCAGACGGCAAGAATTTCAATAATGTGAGCGATCATGAGGTGGTAAGAGTACTCCGGATCTAGAAGTATCGCGCGACGCGAAACTGGTCGTCGGGTTTGGTGTTGGCGAAAGCTAATTGCTAATTGCTAATTACGATTTCGGCAATTCCCCGCCCGCCCATTCTCCCAGCTTCGCCAGCGGAACCCGGAGTCCCACGAAGAACTGTCCGAACGCGGCATACACCGCGCTGACCTGGTCGAAGCGCATTTCGTAAATCAGCTTCTTGAACACCAGCGGATCGGGCGCGAACAGATCGACGCCCCACTCCCAATCGTCGAACCCGATGGAGCCGGTGATGATCTGCTGCACCTTGCCTGCATAGCGGCGGCCAACGGCCCCATGTTCTTCCATCTGGCGCCCGCGCTCCTCGATGGGGAGCATGTACCAGTTCTTGTCCTCGCCGCGACGACGGTCCATGGGATAGAAACACAGGTAGCGGCTCCCTGGAATCTTCGGAAACAGCCGCGGCTTCATCGCCTGCTTCTGCCGCTCGATGGTCGCCTCGATCTCCCTGTTCCACTCTTCGGTTAGCGGCGCCAGTCCGCGCTCGGTAAGTTGGCGAAACAACTTCACGCTGGAGTCATACAGTCCCAACTCAATCACCGACAGGTACGAATGTGTGGGCTCCAGGAATTCCTGTAACCCGGTGCGATTGAGCAGCAATTCCGCCTGGTTGAGGTCGTCGAACGAATCGCGAAAGTGCACCAGCATCAGGTCGCCCTTGTGCCCGAGCATCGAATAGGCGGCGAATTGACCCTCTTCCTCGCTGCCTGAAAACGCTTCTGCTACTTCACGCGCGATCTCCGACCGCCGCGCCTCGTCGAGCTTGCGCCACTCCGTCCAGCGGAAGCGAAACATCTGGTGCAACACGCTGTAGCCTTCCAGCGTGAGTGGCATTGCCGGCAGTTCAGTCGCAACCGCCTGTACATCGGCCTTCGAAGCCATTCAGAAACCCCATGATGAGCAGAATTGAGGATGACGCTCCTCTCATTGTAATCTGCGGGAGAGAGCCAGCGTAAACTGTAGCCTCATCACGGAGAGCACTTCATGCCACGCGGCAACATCCCCCGTCAGCCCTCGAAGGCCGGACGCCAAGACAAAGCCAAGACCACGCGGGTTGCGACCAAACCGCTGAGACCCTCAGCGCCTAGGAAGTCAATGCTCACGCCGCCCAAACCGAAGTCCGCGAAATCACCCGCGACGAAGCCCTACAACCCCCTCGCTCCCGCGCGCGTCGCAGAAATCCTGCAACGCCTCGACGATCGTTATCCTGACGTTCGGTGCGCGTTGCATCACAACAGCGCCTGGGAGTTGCTGGTAGCGACCATCCTCTCGGCGCAGTGTACCGACGTGCGCGTCAATATGGTCACGCCCATCCTCTTCGAGAAATATCCGACGATGGAGCATTTCGCCGCGCTGCAGCCGGAAGACCTCGAGCCCGACATCCGCTCGACAGGCTTCTTCCGTAACAAGTCGAAGTCGGTGGTGGGAGCTGCCCGCAAGATCATCAGCGACTTCGGCGGAGAAGTTCCCCGCACCATGGAAGAGTTGCTGACCGTACCGGGCGCGGCGCGCAAGACCGCCAACGTGGTGCTGGGATCGTGGTTCGGAATCGCCGCCGGCATCGTGGTTGACACGCACGTGCAACGCATCTCCCGCCGGCTGGAGCTGACGAAGAATGAGGTCCCGCCCAAAATCGAACAGGACCTGATGCGCGTCATCCCGCGCGACAAGTGGATCGACTTCTCGCATCAGATCATTCATCACGGCCGCGCCATTTGTATCGCCCGCAAGCCCAGGTGCGCCGAATGTCCCATGGAAGCCCTGTGTCACGCTGCCGACAAAACCTGGAGCACGGTGGAGATTCACAAGAACGCGAAGCCGTAACGCAATTGCAGCTGATAGAAATCCCGGGGGACTTACGAAGTACCGCACTCCGGCCGCTCCTGCGCACTCCTGTTCGAGGCGCCCATGCGCCTTATAATTCAATAAGAAATTTAGATCGGTTGGCCTTAGCTTTTCGAACCTGCCCTCGAGGGATTCATGTCCGCCCTGATTGATGCCATTGACGTAAAGCGTAAGACGTTTTTTGAGTTTGAAAACGTCCCATTTTGCTGCATGGAAGCAGAGGTCTCTACCCCGACCGCCCGTGGTGGACAGACCCTGGTGCGCCTGAAGATGCGCAACCTGCTCACCAGTGCAGTCTTTGAGAAGACCTTCAAGGCGAGCGATAAATTCAAGGAGCCCGACCTTCAGATAGGCGCTGCCTCTTATCTCTACAGCGACCGTGATGGTTCTCACTTCCTCGACCAGGAAAGCTTCGAGACCCTCACCCTGACCGAAGACATGATCGGCAACGCCCTGGACTTTCTCGTGGAGGGCGCGCTGATCCAGTTGCACAAATACAATGGCAACCCCATCGGCTTAGAGCTGCCTAATCAGGTTGAGCTGAACGTCGCCTACACCGAACCCGGTGCGCGTGGCGATTCCTCAAGCGGCAGCGTGACCAAGCTTGCCCAGCTGGAAACCGGCCTGGAAATCCGCGTTCCCCTCTTCATCAAAGAAGGAGAGAAGGTCAAAGTGTTAACCGAGACCCGCGAGTTTGCCGGACGGGCCTGAGTTGTTGGTTGCTCTTCTCAAAGCCATCGCCGAGCGCTCAAAAATCTGAACTCGCCACCAAAGTCCCGCCCTGCGGGACGTCATAAGAAAGCCCAGCGTTTCAACGCTGGGTAAGCGGATTGAATTCTCCCGAGTCCCTTCGGGGACGACACAATCGCCCGAGGGCTTCAGCCCGAGCGCGCCCCGTGCTTATCACATCCCACCGTGACCCACGTCCTTGCCCGGATCCTCGCTTCCTCCTAACATCTGCTTTCGAAGAGGGCGAGGGGTTTTTGTCTCTCGCCAACGAGACCGCATGCAGACACTACAGCAACGGCCGCTCTTGCCAACCTCCTGCCCTCCCGCATATCTTCAAGCTGTCATGTCCTCGGCTAAGTCCTTATTCCGTAATATTTTCCATATAACTCCCACGCGCTCAATATTTTGCGCGGAAAACCTTCGTAACTCGATGAAAACAGGGATTCGAGGGGGAGGGGGGGGTACCCCCAGCTATCCCACACATGCCCGTTTTGGGAACGCGTGCTTCTCTCGAAACTTGAAACTCGAAACTCGAAACTCCCTTGTGGGAATCCTGGTCCTGTTGACGACTGGGGTCTCCCTTGCCCAGCAGCCCATCACCGAACCCGCCAAGCTCCAGAGCAAGACCGTCGAGAACATGCAGACCTTCTCCATTGAGAAGCTCTACACCACGCGCAACATCGGCGGCACCACGTGGTCGCCCGATGGCAAGCAGATCGCCTTCATCTCGAACATCAGCGGACGCAACAATATCTGGCTCGTGCCTGCGGCGGGTGGGTGGCCGACGCAGCTCACCATCAGCGAGCAGCGCCAGATGCAGCCCGCGTGGTCGCCCGATGGCTTGTGGATCGCCTACGTCTCCGACCACGACGGCGACGAAATGTGGGACGTGTCCCTGGTCTCGCCCAACGGCGGAGACGTAGTGAACCTGACCACCTCGAAAGAGATTGCGGAGGAAGAACCGACGTGGTCTCCCGACGGCAAATCCATCGCCTATACCGCCAAGCCCCGCACTGGTTCGAGCTTTGAAATCGAGCTAATGGAAATCTCGACGCGCCACGTGCGCCACCTCACGCAGAACACGCCGAAGGAACTGAGCAACCATCGGCCTATCTTCTCGCGCGATGGAAAGTTCCTCGTCTATACGCAGTCGAAAGCAGCGGGCAAAGACTCGAACGTCTTCCTGCTCAACCTGGCCAGCGGCGCCAGCACCAACCTCACTCCGCATGAGGGCGAGCGCATCTATCGCGCCTCCGACATCTCACCCGACGGCAAGGCCGTGCTGCTCACTTCCAATGCCGCGAATGGATACCAGAACGTCGGGTTGCTCGATGTTGCCAGCAAAAGGATCGACTGGCTCACCAGCGATAAGTGGGAGATCAACGCCGGCTCATTTTCGCCGGATGGCCACTCGCTGACCTGGCAAGCCAACGTTGATGGCAATACGGAAATTTACGTGTATGACATCGCCGGCAAGCACGCCGAAGCGCTGCCGCTGACGGCGGGAGTGAATTCGTTGGGCGGCAATCCGTCAGCGTACTCCAAGGACGGCTCGAAGCTGCTGTTCAACCACAACGGCGCGAACGCTCCCAATGATGCCTGGGTATTCGAACTCGCCGCGAAGCAGTCGCTACAGGTGACCCACTCGCTCATCGCGGGCATCCGCAGCGGGGACATGGTCGAGCCGTATCTCGTCCACTATCCCAGCCGCGACGGCAAGTGGACCATCTCTGCTCTCGTGTACGTGCCCAACAACATTCCGCGCAATGGCAAGTTCCCTGCCATTGTGTACATCCATGGCGGACCTTCGTCGCAAACCACCAATTCGTTCAACCGTTTCATCCAGTACATCGTGAATCAGGGCTACCTGGTGATCGCTCCCAACTATCGCGGATCAACCGGCTTCGGCAAGGAGTTCAACGACGGCAACCGCGGCGATGCCGGAGGCGGCGAACTCAACGACGTGCTCGATGCCGCCGACTGGATCGAGAAGAGCGGCTTCGTCGATCCCAAAAAACTGGTTGCCATGGGTGGCAGTTATGGCGGCTACCTGACCATGATGGCGGTGACCAAGGCCCCGCAGAAGTGGGCAGCAGGCGTGGCCATCGTGCCATTCGTTAATTGGTTCACCGAAATCGCCAATGAAGATCCGGTGCTACGCGAATACGACATCGCCACCATGGGCGATCCGGAAAAGAACAAGGCGCTCTACACCGACCGGTCTCCGATTAACTTCGTTGATCAGGTTACGGCTCCGTTGCTCCTGCTGGCTGGCGGGAACGACCCGCGCTGCCCCAAAAGCGAAGCGCAACAGGTGGCTGATGCCATCAAGAAGCGCGGTGGGATTGCGCAGCTGAAAATATACGAGAACGAAGGCCACCAGTTTTCGCGGGTAGAAAATCAGATCGACGCCTACCAGCGCGTCTCAGATTTCCTAAAAGTGCGGGTGCCCTCGCCGGGTTGCGGCTGCTCGATTTACGAATAGCCGATGCGGTTTTGAAAGGGCATGGCTTTAGCCGTGCCGCTGCGAGTACCGTAAACATTGGGCTTTAGCCCCTGAGGGAAGGCGAATTATTTATTTGCGATGCGTTCTTTCGCCTCTAGAATCGCGGCGATCAGTCCCGGAATATCGAACTTCTTCGCTTCGATGTCCACCGGCAATCCAAACTCGCGAAGGGTTGCGGAAGTCACCGGACCGATCGATGCGGAATGTACACCATGATTCGGAGCGGACTTCCTGAGTGCTGCTCTAGCGCTGCGCAATCCCAACAATGCGACGAAGTTCTTCACGGTCGAGGAACTGGTGAATGTAATCGCATGCGGCTTGCGCTTTCCTTTCAGAACAGCTTGCAAACGCCGCTTCGAAGATTCGGGAACCACCGTTTCGTAGGCTTCGATCACGTCCACGATTGCTCCGGCCTTACGCAGTTCGCGCGGAATGACGTCACGCGCAACTTTGGCGCGCACCAGCAATGCGCGCTTCCCTTTCACTTGCCGATGCAGCGATGCGACAACCGATTCGGCAACGTACTCCTTCGGCGTTACCGCGACAGGTAAACCATGCTTTTCGATGGCGCTTTTCGTCGCGGGACCAATGGCGGCGATCTTCAAGTGCACGAACGCCGACTTATCGAGCCCGTACTTCGCCACGCGCTCGAACAGCGCCTCAACGCCATTCACGCTGGTGAGAATCAGCCAGTCGTAGTTCGCCAGGTTATGCAGCACGATATCAAGTGCGGCGTATGAAGAGGGCTTGCGGATTTCGATGAACGGAATCTCGATCACTTGGCAGCCGAGTTCCTTCAGCGTAGAGGAAAGCGCGCCTGCCTGTTTCCTGGCGCGCGATACGAGCACGCGACATCCGGACAGAGGTTTGTCGTCGTTCATAGGTTACGGTTGCTGCGGCATAACGACCGCAGCCGCGTAAACGTCTTCGAGTATTTTTACGGCCCCGCGGCGCAACAGAGTCTCGGCCACCAATTCACCGAGCGCGACGGGATCGGTTCCCGTCTGCTGCTCGCGCAGCACCTCGGAACCATCGGGACGCGCAACCACGCCCGTGAGATGCAGCTTGCCATCCTTCACTTCGGCGAATGCCCCGATGGGAACCTGGCATCCTCCACCGAGCTTGCTAAGCAGCGAGCGCTCGCATATGGTCGCAGCGCGAGCGTCAGCATCGTTCAGGAATTCAAGGTGCTTACGCATCTCGACATCGCCTTGGCGAATCTCGATGCCCAACGCTCCTTGTCCTGCGGCCGGACACATGAACTCAGCCGGCAGATATTCCTTCACCAGTTGGGTTTTGCCCAAGCGAGTCAGTCCGGCAGCTGCGAGAATGATGGCGTCATACTCGCCTTCTTCCAGCTTGCGCACTCGCGTGTCAACATTGCCGCGCAAGGGATGCACCACAAGGTCCGAGCGGAACGCCTTCAATTGCGCCTGTCTCCGCAAGCTGCTGGTTCCAACCTTCGCGTCCTTGGGAAGAGCATCGAGGCCGTCGTAGTTGACCGACAACAACACGTCGCGGGGATTGACGCGCTCGGTAATAGCAACGAGTTCGAATCCCGGAGGAAGATCTGTCGGAAGGTCCTTGAGGCTGTGCACTGCGAGATCGACACGGCCTTCGGCCAACGCGTCTTCAATCTCCTTGGTGAACATGCCCTTGGTGCCGACCTGGGCAAGAGCGACGTCGGTGATCTTGTCGCCTGTGGTCTTAATGATTTCCAACTCGACCTGGTGACCACGTTCGCGCAACAGCGCAGAGATGTGATTGGCCTGCCAGAGAGCCAGTTGCGATCCGCGGGAGCCAATTCTCAAGAGCGCCATCAGCGTCGCGCTCCAGTCTTTTCGACGACTGCCGCATCTTCGTCGGCTTCCGCCTTACGCACATCGCGCAGGTTGAAGAGCTTGCGGACCAGATCGATGACCGTCGTGGACTCAGACGACTCGCGCGCCGCGCTCTTGAGAGTGGTAATCGGTGTATGCATAATTTTGTTGATGATACCGCGGGAGAGCGCTTCGACGGCCAACTCCTGCTCGGGCGTCAGCGTGCCCAGCCGTCCGCGCACGCGATCGATTTCCGCCTGGCGAACCGTTTCAAGATGCTCCTGCAGGGACACGATCGTAGGAACGACGTCGAGCGTTTGCAGCCGCGCCAGGAATTTGTCCACTTCAAGTTGCACAATGGCTTCGGCGCGATCCGCTTCCACGCGACGGTCGGAGATGTGCGAGGCCACGACCTGCTGGAGATCGTCAATGTCGTACACGAAGATGCCATCCAGCTTGTTCATCTCCGGATCGACATCGCGGGGCACGGCGATGTCGATGAAGAACATCGGTCGGTTGCGGCGGCGGCTCAGGAATTTCTCGCCATGTTCCTTGCGGAAGATGGTGTGCGGCGCTCCGGTGGAGCTGATGACAATGTCGGCGCGATCGACAGTATCGTAAAGCTGATCGAAGACGATGGCTTCGCCGTCAAATTTCTTGGCCAGAGCCGCGGCGCGCTCGTAGGTGCGATTGCAAACGTAAATCTTCTTCGCGCCGTGAGCCACAAGGTGCCGTGCGGCGAGCTCGCACATCTTGCCCGCTCCCACCAGGTAAACGCTCTTCCCTTCCAGGTTGCCGAAGATTTTCTTGGCAAGGTCCACCGCAACCGAAGCAATGGAGACGGCCGACATGGCGATGGCGGTTTCGGTGCGCACACGCTTGGCGACTGCAAAGGCGCGTGAGTAAAGCGCATCCAGCTGCGAGTTAATGGCCCCGACGGCGCGGGCAGTTGCGTAGGCTTCTTTGACCTGACCCAGGATCTGCGGCTCGCCTACCACCATCGAGTCCAAACTGGAGGTCACGCGGAAGACGTGGCGGATGGCATCGCGCTCCCGATACTCGTACAGATATTTGCGGAAGGGCTTGGTATCGAAGCCGTACACCTGCTGCATGCAACTCTCGAAATCAGCGCTGGTGCCGTTGGTGCGGGCGACGAGTTCGACACGATTGCAGGTGGAGACGATCATCGCCTCCTCGACGCCGGGTTGGGACGCCAGGCACTTCACCGCTTCCGGCAGCCGCGCCTCGGGAATAGCAAACTGCTCACGCACTTCCACGGGTGCGGTCTGATGGTTCACGCCGATGACAATCAGATTCATAAGGGCGGGAACCTGTGTACCCGGCTGAGACTGTTGGCAGCCCACACGCCTAGTGCGATGACAAAAGCGAAAGTCGCGAGCAGTGCGGCGCGACGTCCCCGCCAACCTGAATTCCACCGCGTGTACAAAAGCAGCATGTACACGATCCACATGATGAACGACAGCAGAATTTTCGGATCGGTAAAGAACAGCGGTCCGAATTTCTCGATTGCCAGCACGGACCCTGCGATGAGTCCGAAAGTCATGAAGGGGAAGCCGAAGAGCAGCGAGTTGTAGCCGATGTCGTCGATGGTCTGCAGGGAGGGCAACTTCGACAGCAATCCATCGGAGCTCTTGGCCTTCAACGCGCGCTCCTGCATCAAGTAAAGCAAGCTCGCACCGAAGCTTACGAACAAACCGGCGTAGCCAGTAAAGATCATGAGTACGTGAACGAAAATCCAGCCGCTGCGCAGGACCGGAGAAGCAAATGTCACTGGCCGCTGCCCGACAGCAGAGGCGAAGGTCAATACGAACACGATGGGGAAAATAACGATGCCCAGCGAGGTGGAGCGATAACCGACAAAGAAAATGAAGAACACCACCATGGCGACAAACGCCAGCAGGGACTCGGAATATTGAATGGACGCCCAGGAAAGGCGGCCGACCAGGACGGTATATTCCACCAGGGATACGAAATGGAAGATGAGTCCGAATCCGACCGCGGGTTCCACCACCCTGGCCAGCAGGTGTCCTTTCTTGCCCAATAAAAGCAGGGAGTAGACCAGGCCGACCGCATAAAAAGCCACCGCAACTCGGAGCCAAATTAAAGGCATAAACCCCACATACCTGACAGGATAGGCCCTGTTTCATTCGTGTAACACCTAGTATAAACGCGGGACTGATGGAGCCGAGAGTGCTTGTCACACGCGGGTGTGATTTGTGTCACAAAAGGCTGGGCATTCCTTAAGGCTACCTTCTCTAGCTGGGATAGTGGAAGGTGACGATGTGCTGCGAGGCGATGGTCACGCCGTCCTTTGAGGCTGGCCGGAAGTGCCATTGGCGCAACGTGGCCAGCACCCGGTCTTCGATGCCATACCCGATTCCCTTCACCAGCTTGGTTTCAATGACGTTTCCATGTTCATCAATGGTGACTTCGACGATCACGTCACCCTGCACGCCAGGGGGCAGGTCAGCGCGCGAAACCGCCGGGTCGGGGAATACCTGGGGCAGGGCGGGAATGATTTCGTGACCAGTGAGCGGAGCTCCGGGAACCCGGGCGCCGTAGAGTGAACCGCCGCGGGCAGTCTCGTCCAAGTTGGCGCTCTCGGTGGCCTTCTCATTCTCATGGATCGCCGGGACCGGCTTAGGAACGCTTGGCGGTTTCGGAGCGGAAGCGCGCAGCGAAAGGTTCGGCTTCTCGGGCGTTGCCACCGTCCTCTCTTCTCCGATAGGAGCAAGATAAATCACGCTGCCCGACGACCCGGGCGTGCCCAGCGCAACGTCGGACGGCATGATGAAGACGGGACTGGAGTGATGGGTGAGCACCAGCAATACCAAGCCATGCGCCGCAAACGACACGACCAGGGACACGTCCCATCGCACACGAGATGTCCATCGTAGCTGCTTGAACAACGGATGTTCCCTCACCCTGGTATTGACTCAAGATTCTACAGGATGTGAGCGCAACGCATCGATCTTCAGCCGGTTCTTAGTCGATACCCACGGATTCAAGCAACGCGGAAAGCGCCTCAGCGTCGAACGTAAGGCGACGGCCATGCTGCAGCATGTCCGCGATTTCGTCGAGGGCCTGCAGCAGGCGCATTTTGACCGCCGCGTATTGCTCCGGCCCGCTCAGCGTGCGTCCATGACTGGCGGCATAGGTTTCCAAGACTTGCGGCGAGAGGAAGACGCTCACGGCACAAGTGGTCCTGCGGTCGGAGCTGATGTCGAAAACGTATTCCACCGCGGGAGCAAGAGGATCCTCGTCCAGCGCAGGACGCTTGCCGACGAAATAATAATCGTAAACGTAGCCCGTCTGGGCGGTGTAGGTCTTCAGTCGGCGAACGGTCATCTTGAGATCCTGTGCAGCAAGCTCACTTTCTATCTCTCGGTCGGGCGTTCGCGCAGGCGCGCGGCTGCCGCTTCCGGACTCACGGGCGACGAATACACCTCTTTAAACGTGTACGACTTGGCCTTGGGCCCGAGGATGGGAAGTATCTCGATGTGCCAGTGGTAGTCGTCTTGAATTGTCTTCCAGTAGCCCAGGGTCTCGGACTTGTGAAGTGTGTTCGGTGAGGTGTGCAGGACCATGTGGAACCCGTCGGCGATGGTGCGGATTCGGTACAACGTGCGGCGCAGTAGAACCGCCAGGTCGCGCAGGGCGCCGGATACTGTAGCGAGCCGCTCGAAATAAGCTTCGTGGATGCGCGGAGCGACCCAGGTTTCGTAAGGAGTGCGTGAGGCGTAGGGGCAGGCGGCAAGATAATCTCCACGAACCTCGATCACGCGCTTTTCCTGCTTCTGTTCCTGGGCGAAGATATCGCAGAAGACGCAGCGTTCTTTGACCTTGTAGTGTTCGCGTGCCGCTCGCAGCTCGTATAAAACACGGCGCGGAACAAATGTCGTAGCCACGACTTCCGAGGTCGGGTGGTCGAATTCCTGTCCGGAGTGGTTGCCGAAATTCTTGATCACGCTGACGTACTTGAAGCGTTTGTCCTTTTTGAGGTCGTGAATGCGCTGAGCGCACAGCGCGAGGTATTCCTCGATCTCGCGGTCGTCGGCGTTCCACAGCTGGCGGTCGTGGCGGGCATTCTCGATGATGACCTCGTGAGCGCCAACCGGCTGCATCGTGTCATATAGGCCATTGCCGGCGCGGCCGGGTTCTCCCTCAACCCGGTAGATGGGATGCGGATGCACCACGGCACGAGCCGACCACGGGTTGCCGTTCACGGTCGGCATGGAGGCGACCACCTGCAACTGCTGGCCTGACTCGGGGCAGAAGGGGCATAGATAGTCGCTGCCCCGGTCGTTTTCGGGCTCATCGTCGGTAATGACCCACGAGCGCGTGATTGGATCCTTGCGGAGTTCCATCGTGTAGTTACTTTACGTTACAGGACGGCGGGTGAGCAATTCGGTTTTAGCTTGTAACGATTCGGTTTTCGAGGAATGTCAGCGTTTCATAACGGTTAAGCCGCTAATCGGCAATCCGGCGCGGAACCACCGTCACTTGATAGAATGAAGCTGTGAAGCGACCCATCCGCCTCATCGCCATTGATATCGATGGCACCCTGCTGAACTCCAAGGTCGAGCTTTCGCAAGAGAACCGTGATGCGCTGGGACGCGCCCACGAGGCTGGAATCGAGATCATGCTGGGCACCGGGCGGCGCCACGACTTCGCGCTGCCAATCGCCCGATCGCTCGGTTTCAACCTGTGGATGATGAGTTCGAATGGCGCTGTCACGCGATCCACCGAGGGTGAGACGTTTCACCGTGACTTGCTCCCCAAGGAAACCGCAGTCAAGCTGGCGCGATCCATGCGGAAATACCGCAACTACATGGTGCTGACTTTTGACCGTGCGGGTATGGGAGCCATCGTCTGCGAAAACCACGACCAGCTCTACGGCGTAATTCAACGGTGGATGGAAAAGAACGCGCCCTTCATCGAATATGTCTGCCCGATCGAGAATGCGCTGATCGAAGACCCAATCCAGGCCATGTTCTGCGGGCCCATCGAACTAATGGACCGAGCGCAGGAAGACCTTGCCGCCTGCAGTTTCAGCCGGGACTTCACGGCGTTGCGAACCCAGTATGGCTTCCGCGATTTGTGCATCGTGGACTTGCTGAACGCCGGATGCTCGAAGGGTCATGCGCTGGAGCGCTGGGCGAACCATCGCGGCATTGACCGCAGCGAGGTCATGGCCATCGGCGACAATTACAATGATGTTGACATGTTGACCTTTGCCGGACATCCGGTGATCATGGGAAACGCGTCCGACGATCTGAAACAGAATGGCTGGACGGTCACGCTCCACCACGATGAGCATGGAGTGGCCGCCACCATCGACCAGGTGCTGGAATCGAATGCGGCGATCCTGAATGCGTAGAGTCCTCCAACTCGGGTTGCTTGTAGTTCTCGCCGTCGCGCAAGTTCCTGCGGCCGAGTTCGCCAACTTGAGTAACGGTTTCAACATTCGCCATGAACGCCGCGAGACACTGGGCGAAATCACGCGCCTGTACCTCGGCAATGAGACGGGCAGCAGCTACGTCGATGTCGCCACCTCGCAGATTGAAGGCTTCGAACCCGCTCCGCCGGAGCCGAAAGTGGACACTCCTCAACTGTCCATGAAGCAGGACCTGAACGGGATCATCAACTCCGCCAGTTCGCGCAGCCAAATCGATGCTGACTTCATTGCCAGCGTCATTCGCGCGGAAAGTGCTAATAATCCTCGCGCGGTCTCACGCAAGGGAGCGCAGGGTCTGATGCAACTGATGCCACAAACCGCCAATAATCTGGGTGTCAAGAACAGCTTTGATCCCGAGGAGAACGTTGCCGGCGGAGTTCGCTACCTGAGGGCACTGCTGCTGCAATACAACGGAGATGCGGCCAAGGCCCTGGCCGCTTACAACGCAGGCCCGCAAAGGGTGCAACAGTATAATGGCGTTCCTCCCTACCGCGAAACGCACGCCTACGTCGCGCGAGTCATCACCGACTACAATCGCAAGAAGCTAGCGGAGGCGCGGCGGCAATCGCAAATAGCCAAGGCCGATCGCCACGAAGTTGCCGCGAGCAGCGCGAAATTGGACGGCAAGTAAGCTCGGTTTGACCCTACCCTCCCCGTCAGTTACCTTTTGAGCTTGCGCATTCGCGGCGAGTTACATTCGCCCCGTCGCATTTCTTTCATGAACAAGAAACGAACCCTGGTAACTCTGATCGTTGTGGTCGTGCTCGGCCTGCTGGTGTACCTGCAGGTGCACGCCTGGAAGACGTTCGAGTGGAAGAAGTTCTGGGACAGCACCAGCAATATCTATTGGCCCTATGTCGGGGGGGGCATTCTGCTGACGTATTTCGCCTACGTGTTACGCGCCGTCCGGTGGCGCATCTTCCTGAAGCCCATGCGCGAGACGACAACCCGGCGAATGCTGGCGCCGCAATTCATCGGCTTTGCGGGACTGGCCTTGCTGGGGCGGCCGGGCGAGATGATCCGCCCCTACCTGATCGCACGCAAGGAGAACGTGACCTTCTCATCGCAGGTAGGTGTATGGGTGATGGAACGGGTCTTCGACATGGGCGCGGTAGCGATCATGTTCGTGCTGGTCGGATTTTGGGGCGATCCGCTGTGGGGCAAGCTGATGAACCGACGGCTTGCCTACGAGGTCCGCTTGTCCGCAGTCATATTCTTTGTGGCCATACTTGCAGTCGTCGCGGTCGCGATTAAACTTCGGCGCTCGGGCTACGAAATCGCAGAGCGTCTCGAAAAGCGGTTCGAACGACGCAGTGCCACCTTTGCCCATGCGCTACGGGGAAAGATCGTCTCATTTACCGATGGCTTGCAAATCATCAGCGACGCGGGGTCATTCGTACAGTTGGCTGCATTGTCGATGGGGATGTGGTTCGTGGTTGCCGGGGCCTATTGGCTGATTACCCATGCATACCCCGGCGTACTGGCCGAAATGCACTTGGGCAGCATCCTGCTTCTCATGGTTGCGGCGATGTTTGGATCGCTGTTACAGCTACCCGGCGTCGGAGGAGGGTCGCAATTGGCTACCATCAATCTCCTCAGCTCCCACAGGGTTTTCGGAGTCCCATCCGAAATTGCTGTCAGTTGCGGCATGCTGATTTGGCTTTGCACCTTCATGTCGGTCATTCCGGTGGGGCTGTTACTGGCACACAGGGAAAAGCTATCCTTGCGGGCCGTGGCCAAAGACGAAGCCAAAGCCGAAGCCGCGCTGGCGGAGTAAATATCCTTGCAGTCTGAATCGTAACGGTACCGCAATGCTGAAATTGCGGGGACGTTCGGCTGAAGGGGGTCCAACCGAAAGTCCCCGGTGCCGATACCAGGAGGTCTTGGTAGGCCTACCGGCTACGGGCTGCTAACACAAATACGCTAGAAGCGGCGACGCAGCCAGTTAGCCGCGAAAATGGCGCCTGATCCGAGCAAGGCCAAAGTGCCAGGCTCCGGAGTAGTTGGCGGTGGAATTGTGGCTCCAAAGCCATCCAGATAGACATAGCCGGCATGGCCGCCGTAAGGACAGTCCGAGCCGAGGAGCGTCAGGGTGAAGTCATGGCCCTGCAGGTTGCTGACGTCCAGTTTCTCGATCTGCCAGTCCGTGTAAAACCAGGAGCCATAGGGATTGAAGATCGCGCCGTTGTCGTAGGAGTTATAGGTAAGGTTCAGCAATGCGGTATGGGTTGTGTCGTCGGTGAGTTGCAGGGTGAAGTTATCGGAGTCAGTCGAATAGTGCGACGACTCCAGCACCGCAGCCCATGCGAAGTAAATGAAGGGATCGGTGTAGTTAGTTACGCTCTGGCTGATGACCGAAATGCTGTTGTTGTTGTAGGAGTCGTTGACCCGGGCCGCATAACTCCCGTTGTAAACCATGTTGAGAAGGTTGCCAACAATCGGATCGGGACCGGGTGTGACGATCGCCGAAGCGTTGTAACCCATGTCGTAGTACCCGCCACCCGGCATGAAATCGGTTGGATTGATGGGCCAATAACCATTCCAATAGCCAGCGCCCTGATTCCAGCTATTGAAGTTTCCATTCTCGAATCCGCCGTTGGCAAACGTTCCCGCCAGAGCAGGCGAGGCTATCGCCAGACAGCAAAACAGGACCAATGTTGCCCTGAAACGTGACTTCATGAGTGCACCTCCGTGCGCACGATACGTAATGCTCTATAAAAACAACCTCGAAACGGCGGAGAGGGAGTCGAGCCGCCGCTCGCTGTTAAGTCGGGTGGACTCTGTACACGAGCCAGCCGACCCACCTCGGAGTGCAAAGTCGAGCCACACTCCCACGGAGAATGTGCAAGCGAGATACCGAAGAACAAGTTTTGGGCTTCGCTACGGGATAAAGGCTGTGGAAAATGGCGATTAGCACTAATGTGGTGTTACTAAATAAGTTATACGTTCTGATTCGGGAATACCCTACTTAGTAACCATCTACTGTGCTCATAGTTAAGGGATTCCTGACCCGAACGCGAAGTGGCATCGTGCAAACCTTTGCATATCAATGGAAAGCATTTTCCCTCACTCGCATCGCGCGTCAGACAATTTTCCCGAGATGGGAAGTCAAACAAACCGAGTCCTCTACTTGTGAGCTAAGGTCCACGACGATGCGCTTGGCAGGGTACACCTGGCAAATCACAGCAACGTCGGCACTCGTGGTGTCCCTTCGATTGTTGTTGTGTTCCGTCGTTCTACCAGACTCCAATCCATCGACTCATGTCCTCGCGCCAATTGGCAACCTCTCGTCGTTGGATGACGGCTGTCTGCATTCCAAGCACCGCCGCTGCCCCCTGTTACAATCGACGTGCGGGCGCAGTCTGCCCGCCTTTTCAATCATCCATGAAGTGTCCGTTCTGCGGCTTTGAAAACGATAAAGTAGTCGATTCGCGGGAGAGCAAGGAAGGCGAATCGATTCGCCGGCGACGCGAGTGCCTGAAGTGCGAGAAGCGCTTCACCACCTACGAGCGAATCGACGAAATTCCCTACATGGTCATCAAGAAAGACGGACGCCGGGAGAAGTTCGAGCGCCAGAAGGTCTTGAACGGACTGCTGCGGGCCTGCGAGAAGCGCCCGGTGTCCATGAGCAAGTTGGAACAGATTGTCAACGATGCCGAAGGACTGGTCGTCGACTCCCCGGAGCGGGAGCGGAAGGCCAGCGAAGTTGGCGAACTGATCATGAACCGCCTGAAGCACATCGACAAGGTCGCCTATGTTCGCTTCGCCTCGGTGTATCTCGACTTCAAGGACGTTCGGGAGTTCATGGAAGAGTTGAAAGAATTGTTGGATACGAAAGAAAACGCTGCATCTAAATCAAAGGTAATTAACTAGTTCTTGGCACACGAAGGCCTATGTCATATACCGTTACATTGATTCCTGGAGATGGAATTGGCCCCGAAGTCGTGAAAGCGACAGTTCGGATTCTGGAAGCTACCGGAGTGAAGTTCGAATGGGAGAGTTTTGCCGCCGGAGCCGAAGCCTACGCGAAGTATCACGAGTACATCCCCAAGGAATTGACGCAGTCGATTGAGCGCACCCATATCGGCTTGAAGGGCCCGGTCACGACTCCGGTGGGCGGCGGGTTCTCGAGTATCAATGTGGCGTTGCGGAAGCAGTTCGAACTGTTTGCGAACTTCCGTCCGATCATTAATCTGCCCGGCGTTCCCACCAAGTATCCTGATGTCGATCTGATCGTGGTGCGCGAAAACACCGAGGGTCTTTATTCAGGCATTGAGCATGAGGTTGTGCCCGGCGTGGTCGAGAGCCTGAAGATCATCACGGAAAAGGCTTCGACGCGGATTTCGCGGTTTGCCTTCGAGTACGCACGCAAGTTCAAGCGCAAGAAGATCCACGCCATTCACAAAGCCAACATCATGAAGATGTCGGACGGGCTCTTCATCCGCTGCTCGCGCAACATTTCCAAGGAATATCCCGAGATCATCTACGGCGAGCACATCGTGGACAACACCTGCATGCAGTTGGTGATGAATCCCTACCAGTACGATGTGCTGCTGCTGGAAAACCTGTACGGCGACATCATCTCGGACTTGTGCGCGGCATTTGTCGGAGGACTCGGCCTGGTTGCGGGCGCGAACTTCGGCACAGCGTGCGCCATCTTCGAGGCTGTGCATGGCTCGGCGCCTGACATCGCAGGTAAAGACATGGCCAACCCTACGGCTGTGGTCCGCTCGGCAGTACTCATGCTTCACCACCTCGGCGAGCACGATGCCGCCCTTCATATCAATGCCGCGCTCGCGCACGTTTACACCGCAAAGCAACACGTCACGCGCGATGTTGGCGGAAAGGCCGGGACCACGGAGTTCGCTGACGCAGTCATTGAGGCGTTGCACACGCTTCCGGTGCCCGCGCCGGTCGCGAGAGAAGTCGAACTGTAGGGCCGCAAGACCTCGTAGAAGCCGAAGTGGTTAGGGAACCTCTGAACTAGCCCCACTTTTTTAGGCGGGAATGACTTGAAAAGTAAGATTCAGATCGATGCCTTCATTCCCACTGGTTCTTTGAGCCCTCCGGCTGGCCCGTGCCGATAGCCGGGCG